>Ga0207696_1000047_pt1 | contig 285005 bp, 259 predicted proteins | sample KBSS54metaG_FD_184403 | JGI IMG/M metagenome (GOLD analysis project Ga0207696, IMG submission 184403) | Switchgrass rhizosphere microbial communities from Kellogg Biological Station, Michigan, USA - KBS S5-4 metaG (SPAdes) (version 2) | ecosystem: Host-associated > Plants > Roots > Rhizosphere... | reverse complement strand
GATTATTTGTTATTACAGCGATATTATCTCGCGCCCTATTTCTTGGCTTCCGGGGCGTAGGTAGCTGTCAATTGGAGTCCCACTGAATGGCCCGTATTGCAGGCGTTAACATTCCAGATAACAAGCATACTGTTATCTCGCTGACCTACATCTATGGTGTTGGTCGCACTACTGCACAGAAGATCTGTGCAGAGACTGGGGTAAACCCAGCCGCAAAGATCAAGGATCTGAGCGACGAGCAGATTGAACAGCTGCGTGGCGAAGTGGCGAAGTTCACCACTGAAGGTGACCTGCGTCGCGAAATCAACATGAAAATCAAGCGCTTGATGGACCTCGGTTGCTATCGCGGTCTGCGTCATCGTCGCGGTCTTCCAGTACGCGGTCAGCGTACCAAGACCAACGCGCGTACCCGTAAAGGTCCGCGTAAGCCGATCCGCAAGTAATCGCCCCAGCGAATCGACAGGAATTTAATCATGGCAAAACCTGCTGCTCGTCCTCGTAAAAAAGTTAAAAAGACAGTGGTTGATGGCATCGCCCACATCCATGCTTCTTTTAACAACACCATCGTGACCATCACCGACCGTCAAGGTAACGCTCTTTCCTGGGCTACCTCCGGTGGTTCGGGTTTCCGCGGTTCCCGCAAGTCCACCCCGTTCGCTGCTCAAGTAGCTGCTGAGCGTGCTGGTCAAGCTGCGCTGGAATACGGCCTGAAAAACCTCGACGTTAACGTCAAGGGTCCAGGTCCAGGTCGTGAATCCGCAGTCCGCGCTTTGAACGGCTGTGGCTACAAGATCGCCAGCATCACCGACGTGACGCCAATCCCGCACAACGGGTGCCGTCCGCCGAAGAAGCGCCGCGTGTAATCCAGGAGATTGTAAAGAATGGCTCGTTACATTGGTCCAAAATGCAAACTCGCTCGTCGCGAAGGCACCGATCTCTTCCTGAAGAGCGGCGTGCGCGCGATCGAATCGAAGTGCAACATTGAAGCAGCACCTGGTATCCACGGCCAACGCCGCGGTCGCCAGTCCGACTACGGCACCCAACTGCGTGAAAAGCAGAAGGTCCGTCGTATCTACGGCGTTCTCGAGCGTCAGTTCAGCGGCTACTACAAAGAAGCTGCTGGCAAGAAAGGTGCAACCGGTGAAAACCTGCTGCAACTGCTCGAATGCCGTCTGGACAACGTTGTATACCGTATGGGCTTTGGTTCGACTCGTGCCGAATCCCGTCAGCTGGTATCGCACAAGTCGATCAGCGTTAACGGTCAGACCGTAAACGTTCCGTCGTATCAGGTTCGTGCTGGTGACGTGGTCGCAGTTCGCGAGAAAGCAAAAAACCAACTTCGCATTGTCCAAGCTCTCGATCTGTGTGCCCAACGTGGCCGCGTAGAATGGGTAGAAGTAGACACTGAGAAGAAGTCGGGCGTTTTCAAGAACGTTCCTGCTCGCAGTGATCTGTCCGCCGACATCAACGAAAGCCTGATTGTCGAGCTCTACTCCAAGTAAGGGCTAGAAAATAGGTGCATCCATGCAGATTTCGGTAAATGAGTTCCTGACACCCCGCCACATTGATGTGCAGGTTGTCAGTCCAACCCGCGCCAAGATCACTCTCGAGCCTCTCGAGCGTGGTTTTGGCCACACCCTGGGCAACGCGCTGCGCCGCATCCTGTTGTCCTCAATGCCCGGCTGCGCAGTAGTCGAGGCCGAGATTGACGGTGTGCTCCATGAGTACAGCGCCATCGAAGGTGTACAGGAAGACGTAATTGAAATCCTGTTGAACCTTAAAGGTCTGGCTATCAAGCTGCACGGCCGTGACGAAGTTACGCTGACCTTGTCGAAGAAGGGTTCGGGGGTGGTTACCGCTGCCGATATTCAGCTGGATCATGATGTCGAGATCGTTAATCCCGATCACGTAATCGCTAACCTGGCGTCTAACGGCGCCCTGAACATGAAGCTCGTAGTAGCTCGTGGTCGTGGTTATGAACCGGCAGACTCGCGTCAGAGCGATGAAGACGAAAGCCGCAGCATCGGTCGCTTGCAGCTTGACTCTTCGTTCAGCCCGGTTCGCCGTATCGCATACGTGGTGGAAAACGCCCGTGTCGAGCAGCGTACTAACCTGGACAAGCTGGTTATTGATCTGGAAACCAACGGTACTCTGGATCCTGAAGAGGCTATCCGCCGCGCTGCAACCATTCTGCAACAGCAGTTGGCTGCGTTCGTCGACCTCAAAGGTGACAGCGAACCAGTGGTAATCGAGCAGGAAGACGAGATCGATCCGATCCTGCTTCGCCCGGTTGACGATCTGGAACTGACTGTACGTTCGGCTAACTGCCTTAAGGCGGAAAACATTTACTACATCGGCGACCTGATTCAGCGTACCGAAGTAGAACTGTTGAAGACTCCGAACCTGGGCAAGAAATCCTTGACTGAAATCAAGGACGTTCTGGCCTCCCGCGGTCTGTCCCTCGGCATGCGCCTCGACAACTGGCCGCCTGCAAGTCTTAAGAAGGACGACAAGGCGACTGCCTGATCGTCGTAATCACCGAACGTAGTGTTTGGTAAGGAATGAACCATGCGTCATCGTAAAAGTGGGCGTCACCTGAGCCGCACCAGCTCGCACCGCAAGGCCATGTTCCAGAACATGGCGGTGTCGTTGTTCGAGCACGAGCTGATCAAGACTACTCTGCCAAAAGCCAAAGAACTGCGCCGCGTTGCCGAGCCGCTGATCACTCTGGCCAAGACAGACAGCCTGGCTAACCGCCGTCTGGCTTTCGACCGTACTCGTTCGAAAGCTATCGTTGGTAAGCTCTTCAACGACCTGGGCAAGCGTTACGCTACCCGTGAGGGTGGCTACCTGCGCATCCTCAAGTGCGGTTTCCGCGCTGGCGACAACGCGCCTATGGCGTACGTCGAGTTGGTTGATCGTGCTACTGCTGGCGAAGCTGTATCCGCCGAGTAAGACGTCAGTCTGAAACGAAAAACCGGGCCTAGTGCCCGGTTTTTTGTGCCCGCAAGAAATGCGCTGTTCGTACAAGCTTCTGACATTGTTGTGTTGCCACTATGTGCAGGGAAAGATAATTAGTAATTATCTATCGATGACTGCAAGTTAATGAATTTGTAGGTGTCTCATCGATGATTAATACTTCTCAGCAAGCCGATTAGCCGGCAGTTTCAAGACTGACAGAGGAAGAAGACCGTATGAGCCAGATCAAAACGCTTACGACCGCCAGTGGTGCACCTGTCGCCGATAACCAGAATTCTCGCTCCGCCGGCCCCCGTGGCCCGCTGCTGCTCGACGATTTTCATCTGATCGAGAAGCTTGCCCATTTCAACCGTGAAAACATTCCTGAGCGCCGCGTGCACGCCAAGGGCTCGGGTGCTTACGGTACGTTCACCGTGACCCGTGATATCACCGAATACACCAGCGCCAAACTGTTTGAGGCCGTGGGCAAGCAAACGCCAACGTTCTTGCGCTTCTCTACTGTAGGCGGCGAACGTGGCTCGGCTGACACTGAACGTGATCCACGTGGGTTCGCCCTCAAGTTCTACACCGAAGAGGGCAACTGGGACATCGTTGGCAACAACACTCCTGTTTTCTTCATTCGTGATCCACTGAAGTTTCCCGACTTTATCCACACGCAGAAACGTCTGCCGCAGAGCAACCTGAAAAGCGCCCAGATGATGTGGGACTTCTGGTCGCATTCGCCGGAAGCACTGCATCAAGTGACCATTCTGTTCTCGGATCGTGGCATTCCCGACGGCTATCGCCATATGCACGGCTTCGGCAGCCACACCTACAGCCTGATCAATGCCAAAGGTGAGCGTCACTGGGTGAAGTGGCACTACAAAACCAAGCAGGGCATCAAGAACCTGGCACCGGCCGATGCTGCGCGCCTGGCGGGTACCGATCCGGATTACGCTCAGCGTGATCTGTTCGAAGCCATCGAGCGTGGCGATTTCCCGAAATGGCGCGTATGCATTCAGATCATGACCGAGGCTCAGGCTGCAGCGCACTACGAGAACCCGTTCGACGTGACCAAGACCTGGTCGCAAAAGGAGTTTCCGCTGATCGAAGTCGGAGAACTGGAGCTGAACCGCAACCCGCTGAACTACTTTGCCGAGGTCGAGCAAGCCGCATTCGGTCCGAGCAACATGGTGCCAGGTGTCGGTCTGTCGCCGGATCGCATGCTGCAAGGCCGCGTGTTCGCCTACGCCGATGCACATCGCTATCGCGTGGGCACAAACCACCAACAATTACCGGTGAATGCGCCGCGCAGCCCGGTGAATACGTACCAGCGCGACGGCTCAATGGCCTTCGGCAGCAATGGTGGTGCAGCACCTAACTACGAACCGAACAGCTACATTGAATCACCGAAGCAAGCTCCGCACTACGCCGAGCCTGCACTGGCATTGAGCGGCGCTGCTGACCGTTACGATCATCGCGAAGACACCGATTACTACAGCCACGCCGGTGCGCTGTTCCGTCTGATGAGCGACGAGCAGAAAGCCTTGCTGGTCAGCAATATCGCCGGCGCCATGAGCGGTGTTTCACCTGATGTGGTTGATCGTCAGTTGCAGCATTTCTATAAGGCCGATCCGGCGTATGGAGAAGCAATCGCAAAGCTGCTCGACGTACAGCTTAACGAAGTCTAAACGAGAAGCAGAACCGCCCTCATTGGGGCGGTTTTTGCGTTATTTAGGCTGGTTTTCTCAGAATATCTTCGCTTTTATTGCGCGAAACGGGGTGACCTTCCGGTCGGCTTGGTTCAAACTACAGACTTTCAAGCAGGGAGATGTAGGGCGATGCAAGGCCACCCAGACGTAATCGATTACCTCAACACGTTGCTGACCGGCGAACTGGCCGCGCGTGACCAATATTTTGTTCACTCGCGGATGTATGAGGACTGGGGTTTCACCAAGCTCTACGAACGAATCAACCACGAGATGGAAGAAGAGGCCGGTCACGCCGACGCACTGATGCGCCGGATCCTGATGCTCGAAGGCACACCGCGCATGCGCCCGGACGATCTCGACGTCGGCACCACCGTCCCGGAGATGCTCGAAGCCGATCTGCGTCTCGAGTACAAAGTCCGCGCCGCTCTGTGCAAAGGCATTGAGTTGTGCGAGCAGCACAAGGATTATGTCAGTCGCGAAATCCTGCGTGTTCAGCTCAACGACACTGAAGAAGATCACACCTACTGGCTGGAAAAGCAGTTGGGCCTGATCAAGCTCATCGGTCTCGAGAATTACCTGCAATCTCACACCTGATTGCACAGACACAAAAAAGCCCCTGTCACGGTTGAAGTGACAGGGGCTTTTTCATGCCCGGAGATCAGGCCCGATCGCGAATCAGCAATGGCTTGAGGTAATGACCGGTGTGAGACTGCTTCATCTCGGCCACTTCCTCCGGCGTACCGGTGGCGATGATCTGACCACCCTTGGAGCCGCCCTCTGGCCCCAGATCCACCAGCCAGTCGGCGGTCTTGATCACGTCCAGGTTGTGCTCGATCACCACTACGGTATTGCCGTGGTCGCGCAAGCGATGCAGCACGTCGAGCAATTGCTGGATATCCGCAAAGTGCAGGCCGGTGGTCGGCTCATCGAGGATATACAGAGTTTTGCCGGTGTCGCGCTTGGACAGCTCGCGTGACAGCTTGACCCGCTGCGCTTCACCACCGGACAGCGTGGTTGCCGACTGCCCGAGCTTGATGTACGACAGGCCCACATCCATCAACGTCTGTAGCTTGCGTGCAAGCGCCGGTACCGCGTCGAAGAACTCCCGGGCTTCCTCGATGGTCATCTCGAGGGTTTCGTGGATGCTCTTGCCCTTGTATTTGATCTCAAGGGTTTCGCGGTTGTAGCGCTTGCTCTTGCACACATCGCACGGCACGTAGATGTCCGGCAGGAAGTGCATTTCCACTTTGATCAGACCGTCGCCCTGACACGCCTCACAGCGCCCGCCCTTGACGTTGAACGAGAAGCGCCCCGGGCCGTAACCACGGGAGCGCGACTCAGGCACGCCGGCAAACAGTTCGCGGATCGGTGTGAACAGCCCGGTGTAGGTCGCCGGGTTGGAACGTGGCGTACGGCCGATCGGGCTCTGGTCGATATCGACGACTTTGTCGAGATGTTCCAGGCCTTTGATGCTGTCGTGCGCGGCCGCTTCCAGCGTGGTCGCACCATTGAGTGCAGTAGCGCTCAACGGGAACAGCGTGTTGTTGATCAACGTCGATTTGCCCGAGCCGGAAACGCCGGTCACGCAGGTCAGCAGACCGATCGGGATTTCCAGATCGACGTTGCGCAGGTTGTTGCCGCGCGCGCCCTTGAGCGACAGCGTCAGCTTCTTGTTACGCGGCGTGCGTTTGGCCGGCACTTCGATCTTCACCCGCCCCGACAGGTATTTACCGGTCAGGGAATCCGGGTGCGCCATGACTTCGGCCGGCGTACCTTCAGCCACGATCTGCCCGCCGTGCACCCCGGCGCCCGGCCCGATATCCACCACATAGTCGGCCAGACGAATCGCGTCTTCGTCGTGTTCGACCACGATCACCGTGTTGCCGATGTCGCGCAGGTGCTTGAGGGTGCCGAGCAACCGGTCGTTATCGCGCTGATGCAGGCCGATGGACGGTTCGTCGAGGATATACAGCACCCCGACCAGACCGGCGCCGATCTGGCTCGCCAGACGAATGCGTTGCGCCTCGCCACCGGACAGGGTGTCGGCGCTGCGATCCAGCGATAGATAGTCGAGGCCGACGTTGACCAGGAACTGCAGACGCTCGCGGATTTCCTTAAGGATCTTGTCGGCGATTTCGCCGCGACGGCCGGTCATCTTCAGCTCGCCGAAGTACTCGCAGGCATCGCCGATCGGCAGGTTGGTCACCGCCGGCAGGGTTTTCTCGCCCACCCAGACGTGCCGCGCTTCACGACGCAGACGGGTGCCGCGGCAATCCGGGCAAGCCTGGGTGCTGAGGAACTTGGCCAGCTCTTCACGCACGCTGGCCGATTCGGTTTCGCGGTAGCGACGTTCAAGGTTCGGCACGATGCCTTCGAACGGGTGCGAACGTTTGACGATGTCGCCGCGGTCGTTGAGGTATTTGAAGTCGACATTCTGTGAGCCGCTGCCATGCAGGATTTGCTTCTGCTGTTCGGCGGTCAGCTCGTTGAACGGCTTCTCAAGACTGAACTTGTAGTGCGAGGCCAGTGAGCCGAGCATCTGGAAGTAATAGACGTTACGCCGGTCCCAGCCACGGATCGCGCCCTCGGCCAGGGTCAGTTCACCATTGACCAGGCGCTTGATGTCGAAGAACTGCTTCACGCCCAGCCCATCGCAGGTCGGGCAGGCGCCGGCCGGGTTGTTGAAGGAGAACAGCTTCGGTTCCAGTTCGCTGATCGCGTGGCCGCAGATCGGGCAGGCGAAGCGCGCGGAGAAGATCATCTCTTCACCCGGCTCGTCGTCCATCGGCGCCACCAGGGCAATGCCGTCCGCCAGCTTCAGTGCGGTTTCGAACGACTCGGCCAGACGCTGCTGCAGGTCGGCACGGACCTTGAAGCGGTCGACGATCACATCGATCGAGTGCTTCTTCTGTTTATCCAGTTTCGGCAGTTCATCGAGTTCGCAAATGCGGCCGTTGACCCGGGCGCGGACGAAGCCTTGGGCACGCAGCTCTTCAAAAACCGAAAGGTGTTCACCTTTGCGTTCGCGAATAACCGGCGCCAGCAGCATCAGTTTGCTGCCCTCCGGTTGCGCCAGCACCAGGTCGACCATCTGGCTGACGGTCTGAGCTTCCAGCGGAATATCGTGATCCGGGCAGCGCGGCGTACCGACGCGTGCATACAGCAGACGCAGGTAGTCGTAGATTTCGGTGATGGTGCCGACCGTGGAGCGCGGGTTGTGCGAGGTCGACTTCTGTTCGATGGAGATCGCCGGCGACAAGCCTTCAATGGTGTCGACGTCGGGCTTTTCCATCATCGACAGGAACTGTCGGGCGTAGGCCGACAGGGATTCGACATAGCGGCGCTGACCTTCGGCGTACAGCGTGTCGAAGGCCAGGGACGACTTGCCGGATCCGGACAGGCCGGTGATGACGATCAGTTTGTCCCGTGGCAGGGTCAGGTCGATGTTCTTCAGGTTGTGGGTACGGGCCCCACGTATCAGGATCTTGTCCAAAGTGGCCTCGCTCGGCGGGCGTCGAAAACGTAGGAGTATACGGGCAAATACTGGATGGATGCACACTATCAAACGAAGGGTTTTTTACCTTGCATGAAGAGAGTTTCATCTATACGCGTCATAGCGTCGCGATATACCCCGTCTTTCGATGGGACTGGTAGAATCGCCGCCGGTTCACACGAGGTTTTTCCATGCACGATCCCCACAGCGAACGCATGAGTGGCAGCGAGACCCGCGCAGCGAGCGGTCTGGCCCTGGTGTTCGCCTTCCGTATGCTTGGCATGTTCATGGTGTTGCCGGTACTGGCGACCTACGGCATGGACCTGGCGGGAGCGACCCCGGCCCTGATCGGGCTGGCGATTGGCGCTTACGGCCTGACCCAGGCGATTTTCCAGATTCCGTTCGGGATCATTTCCGACCGTATCGGCCGGCGGCCGGTGATTTTCCTTGGGCTGGTGGTCTTCGCCCTTGGCAGTGTGCTGGCGGCTCAGGCCGATTCGATCTGGGGCGTGATTGCCGGACGCATCCTGCAGGGCGCCGGGGCGATTTCCGCTGCGGTCATGGCACTGCTTTCCGACCTGACCCGTGAACAACACCGTACCAAAGCCATGGCCATGATCGGCATGACCATCGGTCTGTCGTTCGCCGTGGCCATGGTGGTCGGGCCGTTGCTGACCCGCGCGTTCGGCCTGTCCGGACTGTTCCTCGCCACTGGCGGCATGGCCCTGTTCGGCATCGTCATCGTGATGTTCATGGTGCCGAAATCCACCGGGCCGCTGAGCCATCGTGAATCCGGAGTGGCGCGTCAGGCCTTGATGCCGACGCTCAAACATCCCGATCTGCTGCGCCTGGACTTGGGCATTTTTGTGTTGCACGCGATGCTGATGTCGAGCTTCGTCGCCCTGCCGCTGGCGCTGGTGGAAAAGGCCGGGCTGCCCAAGGAGCAGCACTGGTGGGTTTATCTGACTGCGCTACTGATCTCTTTCTTCGCCATGATCCCGTTCATCATCTATGGCGAGAAGAAACGCAAAATGAAACGAATTTTGCTCGGCGCCGTCCTGACGCTGATGCTCACTGAGCTATTCTTCTGGCAGTTCGGTGACAGCTTGCGGGCTCTGGTGATCGGCACGGTGGTGTTCTTCACCGCGTTCAATCTGCTGGAAGCTTCGTTGCCGTCGCTGATCAGCAAGGTTTCACCGGCAGGCGGGAAGGGCACGGCCATGGGCGTGTATTCCACCAGCCAGTTCCTCGGTTCGGCGCTCGGCGGGATACTTGGCGGCTGGCTGTTTCAGCATGGCGGTCTGTCGGTTGTGTTCCTTGGATGTGCGGGTCTGGCTGCCATCTGGCTGGCCTTTGCTGTTACCATGCGCGAACCTCCCTACGTGACGAGCCTGCGCTTGCCGTTGTCGCCCGAGGCGATCCGCGAAGCGGGTCTGGTCGAGCGCCTCAAGGCCCTCGTAGGGGTAACAGATGCAGTGATAGTTGCTGATGAAGCAGCTGTTTACATCAAACTGGACAAAGAATTAGTGGATCGCGACACCCTCGAACGCCTGGTGAACAACCCGGCCGGGGCTGCTTGCGAAGCCTAGGAGAACGTTATGGCCCGTGGGGTTAACAAAGTCATATTGGTCGGCACTTGCGGCCAGGATCCCGAAGTTCGCTACCTGCCTAACGGTAACGCCGTGACCAACCTGAGTCTGGCAACCAGCGAACAGTGGACCGACAAGCAAACCGGTCAAAAGGTCGAGAAGACCGAATGGCACCGTGTTTCGATGTTCGGCAAGGTTGCGGAAATCGCCGGCGAGTACCTGCGTAAAGGTTCGCAGGTGTACATCGAAGGCAAGCTGCAGACCCGCGAGTGGGAAAAAGACGGTATCAAGCGTTACACCACAGAAATCGTGGTCGACATGCAAGGCACCATGCAACTGCTCGGCGGCCGTCCACAACAGGGCGACCAACAAGGCGGTGGCAACAACTACCAGCAGCAGGCGCCACGCCAACAGGCTCCGCGTCCGCAGCAGTCGGCTCCGCAACAGCGTCCAGCCCCGGCTCCACAGCAGGCTGCACCGCAACCGGCTCCGGATTTCGACAGCTTCGATGACGATATCCCGTTCTGATTCGCTGCTGCATCCACGCTGAATAAAAAAGGCCCGTCGTTCAACACGACGGGCCTTTTTTGTGGCGCAAGGTCCGCGATTACCACTGATCTCCTGTGGGAGCGGGTGTGTGTTTCAGTCGAGGATCAGGTGCGGCAGAAACCGGCTTGAATCCTTGGTGATCAGACTGTTGTCTTCGCGCACGCCGATCCCCGCCGCCTGATCACCAATCACCCACGAGCCGATCAGCGTGTAGCTGTCGTCGAACTTCGGCAATGGCGCAAATTCCTGCAGGATGAATGGCGCATCGGTGTAGGGGCCGTCTTCTTTGACGATCAGACCTTCTGCCGTTTGCAGCTCGATATTCGCGCCTTCGCGGGAGAAGTACGGTTTGCGCACCCAACCCTTGGGCACTGCACTGGCCGGATTCGGATCAAGATGCGCCGCCAGCAGATTCGGATGCCCCTTGTGCAGCTCCCACAGCAAAGGCAGCGCGCCTTTGTTCGACAGGATCGACTTCCACGCCGGTTCGAAGAACTGCGTATCGCTTTCGGCGATTGCTGCACCGAATGGCTCGTGGAAAATAAATTCCCAAGCATGCAGCTTGAACAGGTGCGGGATCCAGCGATCCTCAAGGTCGACGAAGCGACCCTCGGCGGTCAGGCCGATGTCTTCGATGTCGATGTGCCGGGATTCGATGCCGACCTTTTCCGCGATCAGGCGCAAGTAGTCGGTGGTCCCCTTGTCTTCGACCGAGTCTTTCATCGACGCAAAGTAGAACGGCCGCTTGAGCTGCAACTCGGCAAACGCCTGGTGCAGCTTGGTATCGATGCTGTTGAACTGGTCGGCATGGCGCGGCAGCATCCCGCGCTCGATGCACTGCTCCAGCCAGCCCCACTGAAACGCCGCTGCCTCATAAAGGCTGGTCGGCGTGTCGTAGTTGAGTTCCAGCAGCTTCGCCGGGCCGTTGCCGCTGTAGGAAAAGTCCATGCGCCCGTAGAGATGGGGATGACCTTCCAGCCAGGAAGTGCGGATCATGTCGTAGTACGGCGCCGGGATGCTCAGGCGATCCAGCAGCTCTTCGCTGTGCACCACGCGGTCGACCAGGTCCATGCACATCTCGTGCAGTTCGGTGGTTGGGTCCTCCAGATCATTTTCGATCTGCGCGAGCGTGAACTGGTAGTAGGCGCTTTCGTCCCAGTACGGCTCGTCGTCGATGGTGTGGAACAGAAAGCCGAGGCTTTCGGCCGTCTGTTTCCAGTCGGGGCGCTCGGCGCAGTGGATCTTTTTCATGATCAGCTGCTCGAACTGCCCCAGCCGCCCCAACCGCTGCGCGCGGAAGACTGGCTGCCGAAGCCGCCGCGGGACGTCGACGAAGCGACGTTGACCGGTTTGCTCCGGGTGCTGTCGTAGCGGGTGTCGGTGCGGGTAGCCGGTGCCGATTCGATTCTGCGGTACTGCGTCGAAGTGTTGTAGGTCTGGCGCGTATCGCGATCGCGATAGACCGTGCGATTGGCGTTGTTGCTCATCGCATTGCCGATCAGCCAGCCCGTCAGCCAACCGTTGCCGCCGCCGGACGAGTGAGAAGTACTTTGTACGTTCTGCGCGGCGGCGGCTTCACCGGCAGGCATCTGCGCATTGGCAAGCGCATTCAGGTCCTGTGGCGCCTCGCCGTTCTGCGGCACCTTGAAACCGCCGAGCTTCGGCACGAAGCGGCCATCGGAGTTTTTCTGGCACCAGTCGGCGGCAAAGTCTGCGTCGCACTTGGCCTTGTCATCGTAGGCCGGCGCAATACGTCGGTGTTCGGTCAATGCCGCGACGTAGGCGGTGGAGCAGACGTCGGCGGCCACTTCGGCGCCGACGCACTCCTCGACAGATTGGAAGCGTTGCTGCTCCTGCGCGGTAACCTCGCCGGAAATCGCCAGCGCCACCGAAGCGGCGAGGGACAGTTGAACGTACTTGCTGCGTTTCATCGAAGGCTTCCTGCCGATCAGTTGGACGGGGTCATGCACGCGGCGTTAAGCATGCCGACGCTGATGGCCACTGCGGCCACATAGATGCCCGAAGCGATTTCACCGTTGGCGATACGCTGCGACGTGCCCTTGAGCACCAGCCCCGTGGCGAGGAAGGCCAGCAGCTGCACCACCGCAGCAATTACCGCCCACAGCACGAAATCGAGAACGTTGACCGAAAACGCGATCACGTTGCTGGCCGGAATCGCGAAGCCGATGATCGCGCCCGCCAAGGCGATGGCGGCGGCGATGTTGCCGGAGCGAATCAGCTCGAACTCCTTGTGTGGCGTGATGCGGGTGTAGACGAACTGAAACAGCATGAACAGCAGCACGGCGCCGATCAGGTAGACGACGAAACCGACCAGTGCGGTCTTGTTCAGGGAAACGGCCAGCACTTCCAGCATGGAAAACTTCCTTTTTTAAATGGTGCTCAAATCAGTCGTGTACAGCGAAATGCCCAGCGAGGTACTCAGGCTGACGGTGCCTTCCTCGTCCTGTTCGACGGAGAACAGCAGCAGTTCGCGGCGATCGGTCAGGCCGGTCTCGCGCGCGTAAAGCATAGAGTGGTGTTCGATGGTGTAGCTCTCGTCCGGGTTGACCACATGTTCGGTCATCGGTACGAGTTCGGTCTGGCCTTGTTCGGTGCCCCATTCGCGGCTGTACTGGACGCCGTCGTGGGTGTAGATCGGCAGGCCGATCGGGCTTTCGGGGCCAGCGAGGCGCTGCAGTTCGGCGTCACTGTTGACGGTCACGTAGCTGAGGTAGTTGAACAGGGTGACCGACTCGATCTGGTCGTCACCGGTGACGTGGATCTGCAGCCAGAAGTCTTCGTTATTGAGGTAGTAGCGATGCAGCTTGTTGGATTGGCCGAGGTCGATCCAGCCGGCGCTCCAGATTGCCTCTGCCGCTGGAACCTGCACCGAGGTGCTGCCATCGAGCAGCAAGGCCAGAGTCGAATCGAATCGCACGCCTTTGCCTTGTGCCATCCCGAGTGGGCCACTGGCAACGGTTGGCGTTGGCGCAGCGGTCTGCCAGTTGCTGGTGCCCAGCAAGTCTTTGAACCATCCCATGGGTACATTCCTTGAGGCGGGTGGAGGTGTTCGTCGTAAAAAAAAACGCCGCCAGTGTACCGGGCCGGGCGACGAACGACACGCCGTAAACCATGTGGGAGCGGTTTGCTCGCGAAGGCGGTATGTCAGGCAGCTAAGGTACCGACTGACACACCGCTTTCGCGAGCAAGCCCGCTCCCACAGGTTTTGTGCAAACGCTTACTGAGCGGACTTCTGCTTCAGACGCTCGAGAATCGCATTGGCGCTGCCTTCGTTCGGCGTGATGCCGGCGTCGCGCAGTTTGCGTTCCAGGTCATTGCCGGTCGAAGCGTCAGCCAGTTCATCGGCGGCACTCAGCTCGGCAGCGCGTTGCTGCTGCTTGGCCTGCAGACGATTCAGCGTGCCGACGGCGGTTTCTAGCTTGCCGTTGGCACCGCCGCTGGCGATGGACGCGCTGACCTGCGCCTTTTGCACGCTTTCACGGGCCTTGGCCATGTCCACTTGCTGGCGCAGGCTCTTGATCCGCGACTCGGCCTTGCTGATGTCCTTGCGCATGTTTTCGGCGTAGGTGCCGAATTCGTCGCTCTGGGCTTTCTCGGCGGCCAAGTCGTTGGTCAGGGTCGAAATCGCTTCGGCCACTTCCATGGCCAGGTCTTCGCGACCGGCGTTCAGCGCGGAGACAGCCTTGGCTTCCAGATCCTTGATCTTGGCGTCGTACTCGCTCACGCGATCAGCGGCCAGCTTGTGCTTGGCCATGATGGTGACCAGCTCACGGCGGGCATTCGACAGCGCGGTGTCGGCGTCGCGGATTTCCTGGTCGAGGATGCGCAGGGCCTGTTGGTCGACGATCGCTTCGCCGACTTCATTGGCGCCGCCGCGCAGCGCGGTGAACAACTTGCTCCAGATGGACTGAGTCATTGGATATTCCCTGTTGATTACTTGAAGAAGTGTTCGAAGGCTTCGCTCGCGCGCTGCACGTTGTCGACCAGGGTTTTCACCTCGGTGACGACGTTTGTCAGGCTCGAGTCGGCGCTGAGGGCGCCAAACATGTTGTAAACGGTCTGACCATTGGGCATCGACTCGATGCCGATCGATGACAGCGGGAACATTTCCCGGCTGCGCAGCACGGCGTCGTTGAAGGCGCGCACGTCAGTGATCGAATCGATGTCCACCAGCACGGTGTCGACGATGATCTGCTGACCGGCCACGGCGATGTGAATCGGCAGACCGCCGAATTCGTTCATTTCCAGCTTGATGCTGGGTTCGGAGCTCTGGATCAGAGACAGCGTGATCTCTTGCGAAGCCACCTCGTCCAGTGCCTTGAGGGCGTTGAAGAGGCTATCGATGTTCCAGTTGTTGCCTGCGCTCATGTAATTCTCCGACATGAATGAGCCAGCCAGAATCGGTTGGCGTAGCTGTTGCTCCATCTGCTTGAGCAAGCTTCGGTTTTCCGGAAGTACCCAAGTTTCGTGTTTCACATAACCGGCGGCAGCCAGGCCCGCACGCATCTGCTTCATGTAGAAGCTCGACGGCTTTTTCGCGGACGGTTTCGAGCGCTCTCCCTGTGGGCTCTCTGATGCAACGGTGGGGGAGCGACTTTTCATGGCAATGACTCCGTTATGAACATCTCACGCGTGAGCCACACTACAACCAATTCAAAATGCCATCAATGGCTCACGCGTGAGATTTTTTCGGCATGTCGACATCGCTGATGAGGTGGTGGTCGCAAGCGTTGTCCCGGGTGGGGAGTGTTTTTCTGATTAATCACTGATGTTTATTGTCTGGAAGGCGAGTTTGTTTCTCAATTCTCTCGCTGTGATTTTTTTATTGTTTAAGTATTGAAGATAATTCCTACATTGTTTTTGCATGTTTCCGTAAGAAGTAATAGCGGCCCTTCGTAAGAGCGTAGGAAGTTTTTTCTTTGTGAGTAATATTAAGAAACAAGGTCGGTTCGCAACCACTAAGAACTTATTCTAGTTTTGGGGTGTGCACACCTTCACTCCGGTGGAACACAGCTTGGACTACCGGCCCTTCGACTTTTGAGGAAATCATTATGACTTTCGAAAAAGCATCTTCCGCTGGCGATTCTCAGATCGGCTGATCTGATCAGTAAGAACCGGGGCCTTCGCGGTCCTGGTTCTTTTACTAACTTGTTTTAATAGCGATCGAGGCTCGAATATGAAGCTTTGTCTTAAACCGACGATTATTCCGTTCAAACTTGATGGTCAGGTAGTTCTGCGTTTTAACGGTCAATACGCAAAAATCCCCGACCTACACGGTGCTGTCTGGGAGTTCATCAAGGCACTTGATGGCCGTACAGCCTTTGAGGAGTTGATTACCCAAGTGGCAGACCGTTACCCCGCGGTGGATCAGGACGAAATCCGAAGCGTCGCGCAAGATCTGATCAAATACCGGCTGGTCGAGAGTCCGGATGCCTTTGAGACTACTTCTCTTTCGGATAATGATCGCATCAGATTTTCCCGCAACATCGACTTTTTCGGGTCGATGGCGGCTGTGGGCGAGAACAAGTTCACCCACCAGGAAAAACTGCGCACGGCCAGGGTCTGTGTCCTGGGCTGCGGCGGTCTGGGCACCCATATCCTGTTCGACCTGGTAGCGCTGGGTGTCCACCATCTGACGATCCTCGATTTTGACACGATCGAGTTGAGCAATTTGAACCGGCAGATCCTTTACAAGGAAACCGACGTCGGTATGCCGAAGGTTGCAACGGCCAGGCGCAGGTTGCTTGAATTCAACAGTCACCTCGACATTACTGCTCACGAAACCCGCCTGCAGTCGGCGCAAGACGTCGCCGGCATCGTACGCGGCCACGATATTGTGATTTGTGTCGCTGATAAACCCGCGAACTACATGGCCGACTGGCTGAATGAGGCCTGCGTTGAACAGGGCGTGCCCTTCATTTCAGGCGGGCTTGATGTACGCCGCTCGGTGTTTTATTCGGTGGTGCCTGGCTCCTCGGGCTGCGGTGCTTGCTGGCTGACGTCGGCGCGTAACAAGAGCAGCCTGGTGAACAGCGTTTCGACCATGGCCAAGCAGCACGACATCACTTATGAGCATCCTGGCCCGGCACTTGTGACTTTGGTGGCCGTCACCGCCGGGATGATGGTCAGCGAAACGGTCAAGATCATCACCGGCTGCCAACCGCCACAATTGACCAACAAGCTCAAGGAATTCACATTCGACGACCTGGACGTCAGCGTCGCCGAAGTCTGGCAACAGAATCCGGACTGCACGGTGTGTGGACATCTCGCGAACGCGCAACGGATGCGGCAGGCGGAGACTGTCTAGATGTTCAAACTCCTGGCTTCCTATGCCATCACGTCCATCTGTTCATGGGCCATCGCGTTTCTGATCCCGCTTTATGTTTATGAGCAGACCGGCTCCCCAGTCTGGACGTCGCTGGCTTTTTTCGCCGCGATGGCGCCCTACATACTGGTTACGCCCTTCGCCGGTGTATGGAGTGATCGCTACAGCAAACGGCGTTTTCTGATCGGTGGTGATCTGATCAACATCGTCACCGGCTGCCTCATATATGCTGCCGTGAGTACGCTGTCCGGGAGCAGCCTGAGTATCACTCTGTTACTGCTGAGCTTTCTGTTGGCAAGCGTCGGTGCCACTCACCACCCGGTCTTCCAGAGTATTGCGCCCGCACTGATCGAAGGGCCCAAACTCCACCGGTTCAATGCGATCGTCAATGCCAGTGACAACATCATTCGCATCGTTGCACCAATCAGCGTTGCAGCCTTGCTGGCCTTCAGTACCAAGGAGCAGTTGCTGATTGGCAGCATTGTCGGATTTGCGCTATCCCTGCCGCTTTGCTTCTTGCTGAAAGAGCAGGGTAAGCCTGCGCCTGCCACCACGCGGGTATTCACGGAAATCAAAGCCGGACTGCTGTATGTCATCCAGCAGCGAGAACTGTGTTCGTTTGTCATGCTGTTCTTTTTCTGCAATTTCGGTTTTGCATTGATCGGTGCCAGCCTTGTTTATGTCTACACCACGCTACTGGCCGTGCCATTGAGTGATGTCGGCTATTACTACGGGCTCATTGGTGCAGGTGCCGTCGGCGGATCAGCTATGGGGGCGTTTCTGGTGAAGAGATATCCGGCCGGCATTCTTATCCGACGAAGCTGTTTGCTGGCCGGAGTGTTCACGCTGATGGGGGCGATGGCCAACGATCCGTGGTCACTTTCGGCACTGTGGGCGCTTTCTACCGGTTGCCAATCCGTGGTGGTCATCGCTTTTTTCACCTATCGCCAGCAAGTGGTTCCGCAAACCATTCTGGGGCGAACGGTGGGAGTTACACGGCTCATTGCCTACCTCGCGATTCCTCCCGCGAGCCTGCTGAGTGGATGGCTGTTACTGCATTTCTCGAGCAGCGCTGTGATTCTTGCGTCAGGCGGTCTGTGCATCATTTTCGCCTCTCTATGTGCTTACTTTCTGGCCAGGTTTGAGCGCCCGGTCATTTACAGTGACGCACAATGAATACGGTTTTGTAAGTTTTTCGGGGTTTCGGAATAACTGGAAAGTTTCGATCAGTTGGATGGCTGATAAAGAATTAAAAGGAATTTAAAGTTGGATGAAAACAAAGAGTTGAATGGCGGCGATAGGGTGAAGGTCATTAAATTCATAACTGGAGGCACATTATGGGACGAATGGCTGGACGCTGATGCGTTAGATGGATTGGTTAATCATGAACTGTTGCTGGCAATGCAAGACGGTCATGTTTCTCTGCAGGGGATGCGTTACTTTCTGATCCAGCATCATTACTACTCGCGAAACTTTACCCGCTTTCTGTGTGCGATCATCAATCGCCTCGAATCCCTTGACGACATCAAATTGCTGATGGAAAACATGCAGGAGGAAATGGGCATTGATGGTGACAACAAGCTCACACATGCCGAGCTGTTTCAAAGGTCGCTACGGATCCTGGGCACCCATCCCTTGGCTGAATTGCCTTTACCTCAGACCGTGGATTTCACCCAATGCATCATGCAGCTTTGCCGCAGTGAAAATCCTGTCGAGGGCCTCGCAGCGCTCTGCCTGGGAGCCGAAGCCATTGTGCCGCTGATTTACAAACCGATTCTGCTGGCACTGGAGGGACTGAATGTCAGTGAGGAAGGCCTGGAGTTCTTTCGCCTGCATATCGAAGAGGATGAGGACCACGCGATAACCATGCTGGGAATTCTGCAACGCCTGACTAACCAGACTCCTGAAGCCAAGCGGCTTGCGATTCAAACCGGGCGTCAGGCTATGCTCAAACGTTGTGTCATGTTCGATGCCATCTGGAAGGAAGTCAGTCAGCAGTAGTCGGCGTCCCGTTTCGTGCAAATTGCCGCGGATTCGCTGGCAGTCGTGCAGTTTGAAACAGGCCCGATGCCACCATGCTTGTTCCAAGCGATTGAATCATTGGGCATTCCCGGCGCCAGGCGATTGGCCTGATCTCTGCACTTCTCTCATTACATTCATCAATTGGCTTGAAGGGGGACGCATGACCCCGATGTCGAGCAGGAAAGTGGTCGTCGCCCATTCGGTTCGGGCCGGGGCGCCGCAACATGAAGTGCAGACCAACAAGGCACTTGCCCGCTGGCTGGCGCAGATTCTGGGGCTCAGCTTCGGCGGAAGCTTTGACCCGCAGAAGCATCGCGGTCGCGATTTGTATTGGCTGCCGACCCAGACCATTGTTGGCCCGGCCAGCGCGCGTAATCTGGGGATCAGGGGTCCCGGCGATTTGTGGGGCGGGTACGTCGAACACGATTTCATTTGCACCAAAGCCATCAGCCACGGCTTGCGCAGTCATCTGGCTCACGCGCCACAAGGCTGGGCGCCGCAATTCTCCGAGCGCGTTCGCGATGTGGTGCTCGACGGCTTGACGGTGTTTGCCGTGGAAGATGCGCGACCCGCTGCCGAGCATCTGCTGTACAGCGGACCGATCCGCCTGAAGCCGATTCACGCCTGTGCCGGTCGTGGCCAGGAAGTTATCAACAGCCTCGACGCGTTCGATGAAGTACTGGCCCGTGCAGAAGCGGAAGCGTTGTTTCGCGATGGCGTGGTGCTCGAACAGGACTTGAGCAAGGTCTTCACCCACAGCGTTGGCCAGTCATTCATCGGCGACAAAGTGCTTAGCTACTGCGGTGATCAATACTTGACCAAGGATGCCCATGGCGAAGACGTCTATGGTGGTTCGAATCTGTTGGTAGTGCAGGGCGGCTACGAAGATCTGCTGGCGCTGGACTTGCCGGATGACGTGCGACTGGCCATCAAGCAGGCGCAGATTTTCGACCGGGCGGCGGATGAGGCTTATCCAGATTTCTACGCCTCGCGGCGCAACTACGACATTGCCCAAGGCCTGGACAGCAATGGCAAACCCCGCAGCGGGGTGCTCGAACAATCCTGGCGCATGGGCGGTGCCAGCAGCGCTGAATTGGCCGCGTTGCAAAGCTTCGTCAATGATCCGCAGATGCCCGCGATCCGCGTGTCGACCGTAGAAACCTATAGCGATCAAAGCCTGCCGGCGGACGCCATCGAAATCTATCGCGGGCCAGCGGAGAACAGCGACTTCCTTCTCAAATACGTAACGGTCAAATCTTATGACGGCTAGAAGCGAAAGCATTCAGATCGACATTGATGATGAACAGATGAGCGGGACGTTTCTCAGTCCAAAATCGAAAGTCCCCGGCGTGTTGTTTGTGCACGGTTGGGGCGGTAGCCAGGAGCGTGATCTTGAACGCGCCAAGGGCATCGCCGGTCTCGGTTGTGTATGCCTGACCTTCGACCTGCGCGGCCACACCGGTGGCACGGGCATTCCGCTGACGCGGGTGACGCGCGAAGACAACCTGCGTGACCTGCTCGCAGCTTACGACCGCCTGCTGGCGCATCCGGCGCTCGACACCTCGGCGATTGCGGTGGTTGGCACCAGTTATGGCGGTTACCTGGCTTCGATCCTCACCTCGTTGCGTCCGGTGCGCTGGCTGGCGCTGCGGGTACCGGCGCTGTATCGCGACGAGCAATGGCACACGCCCAAGCGTGAACTGGACAAGGCCGACCTGCGCGACTACCGGGCGACGTTGGTCCGTGCAGACAGCAACCGTGCATTGCACGCCTGTTCACAGTTCACCGGGGATGTGCTGCTGGTGGAATCGGAAACTGACGATTACGTGCCCCACGCGACGATCATGAGCTACCGTGCCGCCTGTCAGCAGACGCATTCGCTGACGCACCGGATCATCGACGGCGCCGACCATGCCTTGAGCGAGCCGGTTTCGCAGCAGGCCTATACTTCGATTCTGGTGGACTGGATTACCGAAATGGTTGTCGGTGAGCGGTTGAGCATTATTCAGTCCACATGATTTGTGGTGTCTCTTCGGACGCCTTCGCGAGCAAGCCCGCTCCCACATTTGGAATGCGTTCTACCTGTGGGAGCGGGCTTGCTCGCGAAGGGGCCATCAGCCATAACCACAAACTCAGGACGGCGTCTTCTCGATCCGCAACGCCTTCGCCTTGGCCTCGACCAGCAAATACATCACCACCGTAATTAACAACGGCAAAAGAAAATAAATCGCCCGATACGCCAGCAACCCCGCCACCAGACTGCCCCGCGAAGCCTCGTGCTGCAGCAGCGCGACGAACACCGCTTCCAGCACCCCGAGCCCCGCCGGAATGTGCGTGATGACTCCGGCAATCGCGCTGATCAACAGCACGCCGAGCACCAACGGATAATCCAGTTTGCTCGGCAGCAGAGTGAAAATCACCGCCGCCATCAGCGACCAGTTCAATGCACCGAGCAGCAATTGCAGGACGGCCATGCGCAGTGATGGCAGGTTGATTTCCACCCCGCGAATCGACCACTCGCGGCGCTTCGAGAACTGGCACGCGGCGAGGTAACCGGCACTCAACAGCAGCAACAGCACGCCAATGCCCTGCAACGCGGCGCTGCTGATTTTCCAGCCCGGGGGCATGCTCACCAGGCCGCTGCTGAACACCACGCCGGCAATCGTCATGTAACCGAACCAGTTGGTGGCCAGGCTCAGACCGAGAATCTTGGCAATGTTGCTTTTGCTCACCCCCAGGCGCGAATACAGCCGATAGCGCATGGCAATCCCGCCGACCCAGGCGCTGAGATTGAGGTTGAACGCATAGCTGATGATCCCCACCGGGAGGATCTGCTTCCAGGTCAGGTCCTGACGAATGTAGGTGCGGCCGATCAGGTCGAAACTGGCGTAGGTGAGAAAGCTCAGCAGGGTCAGGCTGGCGGCGATGATCAGCGTGCGCACCTTGAAGTCAGCCAGGGTTTGCAGAACTTCCGCCCATTCGATACGGGTGGCGAACATCGTCAGCAACACGATCAGCGCGAGGAAGAACAGCAACGTCAGTGGGCGTTTCCAGCGACTCCAGCGAGAGTGAGTGGCGGGCGCAGACTGTGCGTGGGAATGGCTCATGACGTGCGCCCCCGAAACGGCTTGAGCCGCGGTTTGTGCGCCGGCAACCATCCGGCCATTGACGGGAAATGCCGGAGGAAGTGAAACACCAGAAACCCTACGGTCATGTGCCAGATCCGTCCTCGCGGGGACATGCTGGCGTCCATCGCCTTGCAGTGGTTCTGGCTCAGGTCTTCGAGGCGCTGAAACAAATGCTGATTGAACGCGCGATCGCGGATCAGCACGTTGGCTTCCAGGTTCAGCGACAGGCTCAGCGGGTCGAGATTGCTCGAGCCGACGGTGCTCCATTCCTCATCCACCAACGCGACTTTGCCGTGCAGCGGGCGCTGGCAATATTCGTGGATCTGCACGCCGGCCTTGAGCAGGTAGTCGTAGGTCATACGTGCCGCCAGTTTCGCCACCAGCATGTCCGGTTGACCTTGCAGAATCAGCCGCACCTCGACGCCACGGCGCGCGGCATTGCGGATCTCGCGCAGCAGGCGGTAGCCGGGGAAGAAATAGGCGTTGGCGATCACCACCCGGCGTTTGGCCCGGCGCAATGCGTGCAAGTACACATCTTCGATGTCGGTGTGATGCTGATCGTTGTCGCGAAACACCAGACGTACCTGACCGTCGTGATCGTTGAAAGCCATGTCCGCCCGGCGCTGACGCCGGCGCTGCCACCAGAACCGTGCGCGTCCCGGACGACCACTTTGCAGCAGGGCGAAATGATGGATGTCAGCGACCGCTGGCCCTTGAATCTGCACCGCATAATCCTGTTTCGCCTCGGGGCCGAAATCGGCCAGGTGATCGCCGGAAAAGTTGATCCCGCCAATGAACGCGATCAGTCCGTCGACCACCACAATCTTGCGGTGCAGGCGGCGGAACCAGTTGGTGCGAATGCCCAGGTGCTTGGGCGCCGGGTCAAACATCTGCAGATGCACGCCCGCTTCGCTCAGTGCCGCGAGATAACCGGTGGTCAACTCGCCGCAACCAAAACCGTCGAGGCTGACAGTGGTGCGCACGCCACGCCGGGCGGCGTCGATCAGGATCTGCTGCAACTCTGCGCCGACCTTGTCTTCGAAAACGATGAAGGTTTCCAGCAGAATTTCACTCTTCGCCGCACGCATGGCGTCGAACACCCGGGGGAAATATTCCTCGCCGTTTTCCAGCAACTCGACGCGGTTATTGCCCTGCCAGCCGTACTCGACATCGACATGCCCGGGCTCGCGTACCGGCGGGTTGATGCTGATCGGTTCCACGGCGGATTTCTCCAGCGGTGCGCTGCTCATAGTTCGATCTCCACCGATAACGGGACGTGGTCGGAAAGGTGTGACCAGGGCCGGTTGGCCAGGACTTTCGGTTGGCTGGCCTTGAGGTTGCGTACGTAAATACGATCGAGCCGCAGCGTCGGCAGGCGCGCCGGAAAGCTGCGCGCCGGTTTGCCGTGATGCTCGGCGAACACCTCGCGCAGGCCGCAGGGTTCGAGCAGCGCGTCGGCACGCTGGCGCCAGTCGTTGAAGTCACCGGCAACGATCACCGGTGCGTCAACCGGCAGCTCCGCCAGACGCTCGCCGAGCAGTTTCAATTGCGCATTGCGATGGCTTTCGCGCAGACCCAGATGCACGCAGATCGCATGCACTTCGACGCCATCGCCGGGCAGGCGCAGCACGCAATGCAGCAGCCCGCGGTTCTCGTGGCCGCTGATCGACACGTCGAGGTTGTCGTGGCGGATGATCTGGAATTTCGACAGCAATGCATTGCCGTGATCGCCCTCCGGGTACACCGCGTTGCGCCCGTAGGCGAACTGCGGCCATAGACTGTCGGCGAGGAACTCGTATTGCGGCATCGTCGGCCAGTTGCTGTAGCGCTTGGGATGATGCTCGTGGGTGCCGTGGACTTCCTGCAAAAACACCACGTCGGCGGCCACGCTGCGCACCGCTTCGCGCAGCTCCGGGAGGATGAAACGTCGGTTGAGCGCAGTGAAACCCTTGTGGGTGTTGACCGTCAGCACGGTGAAACGACGCACCGACACTTCAACGCTGGTCTGCTCGTCGGTGAACCCGACCGGCTCTGGAATACTCATGCCAGCACCCCTTCGGCAGCCGGTTCACCGGGGGTGGTGGCGAGCGTTTTATCCAGCTCGAATCGGTGGAGCAAACTGCGCGCGTCGTAGGGCGCGCGGACTTTGATGTCGTTGTCGAAATAGCAGAACACTTCGCGGGATGTACGCGCCCGCGGCTTGAGGCGCGGCGCGATCAGATGCGCATCGCCCGGCTGCCGGCCGTGATGCCAGGCGTCGATGCGTTCAGCCCATTTGTTCAACGCGGCGTCGGTGTAACCGCTGGCGTAAAGCTCTTCGGCACCGTGCAGGCGCAGGTAGACGAAATCGCTGGTGAGGTCTTCGCGGTACGGCCATTTGCCGGCGGTGTCGGCGATCACCAGGGCGGTGTTGTAGCGTTTCAACAAGCGCACGAAGTCGGGGTCGATGAACGTGTCATTGCGCACTTCCACGGCATGGCGCAGCGGTTTTTTGCGCCAGGCTTTGAGGCTGGCGTGGCCGTGCAGATGTGAATCGTGTTGGCGGGCGAGGGCGGCTGCCGCTGCAGTATCGTGGGGCAACAATGAGAGGAAGTGTTCGAAGCGCTCAGGATCGAATTTGAAGTTCGGTGGAAACTGCCAGAGGATCGGCCCGAGTTTTTCCTTGAGCTCCAGCACCCCGGAGGCGAAGAAATTCGCCAGCGGTTTTTCGATCTCGCGCAAGCGCCGGACGTGGGTGATGAAGCGTGGCGCCTTGACGCTGAACACGAAGTCGTCCGGCGTTTCGTCGTACCACTGCGCGTAACGTTCGGGTCGTTGCAACGCATAGAACGATCCATTGATTTCGATGCTGTTGACCGCCCGCGAAGCGAATTGCAGTTCGCGCTTCTGCGCCAGTCCTTTCGGGTAGAAATCCCCGCGCCACGGAGCGTAGCGCCAGCCGGAAATACCGATGTGAATCGTTGCCATGCCGCCCTCCCGTTGTCAGTCCTCGTACAGCCTGTGTCTGTTGATGACTGCGGGCGGTTCGGGAAAGTTTCGGTGGCGTTACGGACGGTACATTCCTGAGAGCAACACAAAGCTAATGTGGGAGGGGGCTTGCTCCCGAAGGCGGTCGTTCAGTCAACATCAATGGCGACTGATACACCGACTTCGGGAGCAAGCCCCCTCCCACAGGGTTACTCAGTGGCCCGTGAATACTCGGCCTTGAGCCGGTTCGGCATAGGCCGGACCGAGCCGATCCAGTCGACCGCTCCATGCGGTGAGTGCCAGCGCCACCAGCACCACCAGACCACCGATCCACGCCGTGTGAATCAGGCCCAGATGTTCGACGATCAGCCCGCCGCCCCACGCCCCACCGGCAATCCCGAGGTTGAACGCAGCAATGTTCAGCCCGGATGCCACGTCCACTGCCCGCGGTGTGTGATGTTCAGCCTGACGCACCACATACACCTGCAACCCCGGCACGTTGCCAAACGCCACCGCGCCCCACACCAGCACCGTGGCCAGCGCCAGCCATGGATGGGCGGCGGTGAAGGTCAGCACGAACAACACCGCCGCCAGCAGGGCGAAGATGATTTTCAGGGCGCTGATCGGCCCGCGTTTGTCTGCCAGTTTGCCGCCCCAGATATTGCCGACCGCCACCGACACGCCGTACACCAGCAACACCAGGCTGACGGTGCTGGCGCTGAAGCCGGAGAGGTCCTGCAGGATCGGCGCGAGGAAGGTGAAGGCGATGAACGAGCCGCCGTAACCGATCGCGGTCATGGCGTACACCAGCAGCAGACGCGGTTGTTTCAGCACTTGCAGTTGCTGCAGCAAGGACGCCGGTTTGCTGTGGGCGATGTTGTTCGGCACATACAGCAGGCTGCCAATGAAGGCGATCACACCCAGCGCCGAGACGGCGAGGAAGGTTTCACGCCAGCCGAAATGCTGACCGATGAACGTGCCCAGTGGCACGCCGGTGACCAAAGCCACAGTGAGGCCGGTGAACATTATGGCAATCGCGCTGGCAGCTTTTTCCTTGGGCACCAGGCAGGTGGCGATGGTCGAGCCGATAGAGAAGAACACCCCGTGGGCCAGACCGGTGACGATCCGCGCCAGCACCAGCGATTCATAACCCGGCGCCATCCACGCCAGCAGGTTGCCGAGGGTGAACAGCACCATCAGCGACAGCAGCAACAGTTTGCGCGGGACTTTGCCGGTGAGGGCGGTCAGCACCGGCGCGCCAATGGCAACGCCCAGTGCATACAGACTGACCAGCAGCCCGGCGGACGGCAGGCTGACGCCGAGATCGGCGCCGATGGTGGGCAACAGGCCGACGATGACGAACTCGGTCGTCCCGATGGCGAATGCGCTGAGGGTCAGCGCGAGCAAGGCAATGGGCATGACAGCACTCCGTTAGAGGTTTGAATGGAGCGCAGTGTCGGAGTTTGGGTTGTGCGGAAAAATACAGGGTTGGGCATTTGATATTTGCTGCTGGCGCAAATATCCACGGAGTGCTGTGAATTCTGTGGTGAGGGGATTTATCCCCGATGGGTTGCGAAGCAACCCCAAACGGTTCCAAAGGGTGTGAAAGCAGATGTCTACGACTGCTGCGCAGCCGATCGGGGATGAATCCCCTCACCACAGGGGGAAGGTCATTGACCCAAAAACCGAACTTGTCCGCCATTCACCGATCAGTTCCTTACAGGTTCAGCCAAGAGGGATCGGAGTTTTGATCAAGTTCAGGATCGCCATTTTGCTGGGAGCGCTGCTGTTTCTCGGCGCCAGCGAACTCGAAGCCGCCACGCTGCCGGGTGTTCCGGCTGCTGCTGAAGAACCGGCCAAACCCGAGCCGATTGTGCAGGGTGGTCTGCTCGGCGCGATCAGTTCGAGCATCGACGACGTGCAGGACAAACTCGATCTCAACGAGCATCTGGTCGACGCCTGGCGCCTGCGTGCCGACCGGGCGGCGGATGAGGTCGACAAACTGGTCAACCAGCCGTCGAACCGATCCGGCTGGAGCGTCGCCGGGGATTTCCTGACTCTGTCCGGCGTGTGGCTTGGCGCCTTCGCGCTGCTCACGGTGCTCGGCAGCCTGCTGGCCAAGCGGCTGAGTCAGGGCCGTTGGCTGCGCACCCGCCAGCGCAGTCAGGACCTGGTGGGTTACTTGCTGCCGTACACCGTGCCGGCGCTGATCTGTCTGCCGCTGACGCTGTACGTCAGCCACTTTCTGCAAGCCTCGGTGGGGCGGGCGCTGGCGTTGTGTCTGGCGTATGCCACCAGCAGCGGGATTTTCTCCACCTCGATGCTGTTGTGCGTGGCGGTGATGTTCAACGTCGGCCACAAACGACCGGCCGCGCGGATTATCCGCGACTACTGCCCGAAACCGCTGTTCCTAATTGGCTTTCTCGCCGCCCTCAGTGACGCGTTGACCAGCCCACAGATCGCCCGTCAGTTGGGCGGCAACATCACCAGCAGCGTCGCGGTGTTCACTGGGTTGATAGCCTCGATCATCTTCGGTCTGTTGGTGATTCGCCTGCGTCGGCCGGTGGCGCACCTGATCCGTAATCGGCCACTGGCGCAACGTCTGAAACAGCCCTCACTGCAGGAGTCGCTGCGGATTTTTTCCGGGCTCTGGTACTGGCCCATCGTGCTGATGGTGCTGGTTTCGGCGGTGAATCTGATTGGTATCGGCGAAGACAATCAAAAGGCCCTGCGCTGTGCGTTGTTCACCACGGTGCTGCTGATCGGCACGGTGTTCCTCAGCACCATCCTCCAGCACCTGTTCAAGTCGCGAAAGGCCGAAGCGATCCAGCGCAGCAGCGCCTACAAGGAACGCTTTCTCAGCCTGTTGCACGCGTTGCTGCGGATCGTTATTGCGATTGCCTTTATCGATATTCTCGGGCGGATCTGGGGCGTTTCACTGCTTGATTTCGCCCAGAGCAGCACGATCGGCCGGGCGATCAGCAACGCGTTGAGCAGCATCGGCCTGATCTTCCTCGTCACCTGGCTGCTGTGGGTGGTGCTCGACACGGCGATTCAGGAAGCGCTGAAACCACCGGTCAGCAAACGCTCGTCGCGCCAGCCCAGCACCCGGGTGAAAACCATCCTGCCGCTGCTGCGCAATGCGATCAAAATCATCCTCGTGGTGATCTGCGCGATCACCACCATGGCCAACCTCGGCATCAACGTTGCGCCACTGTTGGCCGGTGCCGGGGTGGTCGGTCTGGCGATCGGTTTCGGTTCGCAGCAACTGGTGCAGGACGTGATCACCGGGCTGTTCATCATCATCGAAGACACCCTGTCGATCGGCGACTGGGTGGTGCTTGATTCCGGGCATGCCGGCACCGTCGAGGGCCTGACCATCCGCACCCTGCGCCTGCGTGACGGCAAGGGGTTTGTGCACTCGGTGCCGTTCGGCCAGATCAAGGCAGTGACCAACCAATCACGCCAGTTTGCCTACGCGTTTTTCTCGGTGCAGTTCACCTACGACACCGATGTCGACAAGGCCATCGAGCTGATCCGCGAGACCGGTGATTCGATCCGTGAAGACCCGTTCCTCAAGTACAACCTGCAGGGGCCGCTGGATGTGTTCGGGGTGGACCGGATGGACCTGAACGGCGTAGTGCTGACGGCGCAGTTCCGTACCGTGTCGGGTGGGCAATATGCGGTGAGCCGGGCGTTCAACCAGCGTTTGAAAAAGCTTGTGGATAACAGTCCCGAGGTGCATTTCGCGCAGACTTATCCACAGCAGGTTTTGTTGCCCAAGCGGCAGGGTGAGGGGGAGTTGGTGGCGAGCGAGGTGCCGCAGAAGTCGAGTACTTGACCGCCGGATTTTGTGCTGGGATTGCCGGCCTCTTCGCGGGCAAGCCCGCTCCCACATTGGATTTGTGAACGACGCAGATTTTCTATGGAGAAGGTTTCCTACATTGTATTTGTGAACGACGCAGATTTTCTGTGGAGAGGGCTCCCACATTGGATTTGTGAACGACGCAGATCCCCTGTGGGAGCGAGCTTGCTCGCGAAAGGGCCGGAACTGTCGACATCAATGCTGGATCAGCTTGCTGCGCACCTGTTCCATGGTGATCTGATCCAGCTCAGCCCAGAAAACCTGCTTGCCGGCAATCTCGGCAGCAACCGGCACCCCATCGCGATATACCAGCCGATTACTCACCAACGCTGGCACCTTCGCTCCCGGCAGCAAAGTCCCCGCCAGGTTCAACGGATCCACTCCGCACACCGCGATCAAACTGCCGTCATGCGCTCGCCGCCGAACCTCCCGCAACAACGGAATCGCCTCCGGCAAGGCAAATTGTTCCCCCGCCAGACCACTGACAAAGCGCCCGCCGCGAATCTCGCCACGGGCCTCCAGCCGATGAAACGTGCGCAGCAATTCGCGCCAGCTCGGCAGCCAATCCGCCTCGCGCTCCAGCAGACGCCAGAACACCACGCCGTAGCGGCGCAGCAAGGTCATGGCGACATGTTCGAGGGTTTCGGGTGACGCCATCTGAGCGCTTTCCAACGGCGCCCCGCGCCGCAACAACGCCCAGCGCCCGGCATCGTCCATACCACCGATAAACGCCCCGCGCCCGCGTCGACTGCTGCGTTGCTGGCGCTTGCTCGCCGGGGTGATCAGGGCGCGCAAACCGGCGAAGCTGTCGGCGTTCACCAGGCCGGCACCGACCAGTTCCTGCAAGGCGATTTCCAGCTCGGTGCGCAGCAGATGCGCTTCATGGATCAACTCATCGAAAAACAACGCGCCGTGCTGACTCAGCGCCTCGTAGACCTTTTGCGTTTTCGGCGACAGTTCGCTGACCGGCGTTTGCTCGGCCAATCCACTCCACAACCCGACCTGACTGCGCGGCAGCAGCACAATCGGCGTACTGCGCAACGCCGTGCCGCTGACTTTCTGCCGGGCACTGAGGCGCGTCCACACCAGTTTGCCGTTGCGGCACAGGTCATCCAGCCAGCTCGGCGAATAGTCTTTCAGGCGCGCCGGGAGAATGTCGCTGTCCCACGCGGAGGCCGCTGCCGGGTAACCTTCGAACTGGCCGACAATCGCCGGCAACACCGCGCTGCCCTGAGCGCGCGTAGCGGAGGACAGATGCTGCCAGTCGAACAGAAAACGCATGAAATCCTGCAGAGCCACCGGCTCGATTTCCCGGCGCAAACGCTTGACCGTGTAGCGATGAATGCGCGCCAGCAGATGCCGTTCGCACCATTCCTCAACCGTCGCGCCCGGGGTGAATTTACCGCGCAGCACGTAGCCTTCGCGCTCCAGTTGCGCGAGGGCCTGATTGACCTGCGGTATCGGCAACGCGAGTGGTTCGGCAATGGCGGCCAACGGCAGCGGGCCAAATGCGCCCAGTCGCGCGCGGAGCACTTCGACCAGCGCTTCCTCTAACGTCCAAGGTTCGTTGAAACCGGGCAAGGCCTCTTGCTGCGGTTGCAGCGTGGCCTGCGGATAAAGCGCCAACAGGCAGATCAGGCGTTCTCGCGCCAGCCATAATGAGCCAGGCTGTGGATGTGTAGTGACTGTGAGGCCGTCTTCGCGAGCCGGCTCGCTCCCACAGTTGACAGTGTTCCAACTGGCGGAACGCGGTTGAATGTGGGAGCGAGCCTGCTCGCGAAGCTTTTCTTTTGCCGTTACTGGCGGAACGGCCAAGCGGCAGGCGCGACCGCTCGCAGTCAGCGCGTCAAGCCATTCGCGCCAGTGTTCGCCAGCCTGAACTTCAAGGTCGCTGATGCAGGCAAGGCTCATCAGCGCCTCGTGCATTTCATCGATGTTGGCCGGCGTCGGCCATGCCTCTTCACGCACCGCGTTGATGGCGTCTGCGTCCAGCGCACCGAGATCATCAGTGGACTGCGGATCGCTCCAGCGCCGGTTGATCACCGCTTGGGTGCGACGTTCCTCCAGCGGTGCATCGTCGAGAAAGCTGTACGGCCGCGCGCTGAGAATTTCTGCCGCCAGCGGTGACGGCGCCGGCAGATCGCGGCTGATTAACCGCACCTCGTCACTCTCCATGCGCCGCAGCAGATTGAGCCAGCCGTCGCTGTCCATGGCCTCGTGCAGGCAATCGTCGAGAGTCTGTTCAATCAGCGGATGCTCGGGAATTTCCCGTTCACCGGCGAGGTTTTCCAGGCATGCGATCTGGTCGGGGAACACGCTGGCAATCAGGTCTTCGCTTTTCATCCGCTGCAACTGCGGCGCGACTTTGCGCCCGCCGGTAAAACGCGGCAACGCCAGCGCTACCCCGGCATTCCAGCGCCAGCGCACGCCGAACAACGGCGCGTCGAGAATCGCATGAATCAGGATGTGCTCGGCGCTGTTGCTGTGCAGGTAGCGCCAGACGTCGTCCAGTTCGAAACTGTGGCTGGTGGACAGCGACAGGACGATCGCGTCTTCGCTGGCGGCAGCCTGCAATTCGAAGTTGAAGGTGCGGCAGAAACGCTTGCGCAGGGCGAGGCCCCAGGCGCGGTTGATGCGGCTGCCGAACGGTGAATGGATGATCAACTGGGTGCCGCCGGACTCGTCGAAAAACCGTTCCATCAACAGCGTGTCCTGCGAGGGCAGGGCGCCGAGGGTCAGGCGAGCGCGGGCGAGATAGTCCACCAGTTGTTCGGCGCTGGCGCGGTTCAGACCGAGGGTTGCGGTCAGCCAAACGAGCGCCGGTTGCAGATCGCCGGGGCTGGCGCCGAGCAACAGGTCGAGAGTCGCTTGCAGCCGCGCCACCGCCGCAGACAATTCATCGCTGCGCCCCGGGGCTTCGCCGAGCCAGAACGGAATGGTCGGCGGCTGGCCCTGAGCATCCTCGACCCGCACCTTGCCGGTTTCAACCCGCAGGATTCGGTAGGAGGTGTTGCCGAGCTGGAACACATCACCCGCGATACTTTCCACGGCAAAGTCTTCGTTGACGCTGCCGATGTTCAGGCCTTGTGGCTCAAGCATCACGCTGTAATCGGCGTTGTCGGGGATGGTGCCGCCGCTGGTCACGGCGGTCAGTTGCGCGCCACGGCGGCCACGCAGGGTGCGGCTGACCGCATCGCGGTGCAGGTAGGCGCTGCGGATGCCCTGACGACCGTTGTAGCCTTCAGCGAGCATCGCCAGCAGCGCTTGATAGTGTTTTTCGTCGAGATCGCGGTAGGGCGAGGCTTTGCGAAACAGCGCCAGCAGCGCGTCTTCCGCCCATTCCCGGCAACTGACTTCGGCGATGATCTGCTGCGCCAGCACATCCAGCGGCGCTTCGGGGATGTGCAGGGTGTCGAGTTCGCCACGGCGCACGCAGTCGAGCAGGGCGGCGCACTCGATCAGGTCGTCGCGGGTGGTGGCGAACAAGCGGCCCTTGGGTGTGCCGCCGACCTGGTGCCCGGAGCGCCCGACCCTTTGCAGAAACCCGGCAATCGAACGCGGCGAGGATATTTGGCAGACCAGATCGACTTCACCGATATCAATGCCCAATTCCAGTGAGGCCGTGGCGATCAGCACTTGCAGTTCGCCGCGCTTGAGCCGCTGTTCGGCGTCGAGGCGGAATTCCTTGGCCAGGCTGCCGTGATGCGCGGCGACGGCGTGTTTGCCCAGACGTTCGCTGAGGTGTCGGCTCAGGCGTTCGGCGAGGCGCCGGGTATTGACGAAAATCAGCGTGGTGCGGTGCTCGCGGGCCAGTTCGGCGAGCCGGTCATAAACCAGCTCCCAGACGTCGTTGGCCATCACTGCCGACAACGGCACCGGCGGCACTTCGATGCCCAGATCCCGTGGTCGGGCGTGGCCGATGTCGATGATTTCGCAGGGACGACCAGTGCCGACCAGAAATCGTGCCACGGCATCGATCGGCTTTTGCGTGGCGGACAAGCCGATGCGGGTCAAGGGTTCGGCACACAGCGCCTGCAGGCGTTCGAGGCTCAGCGCCAGATGACTGCCACGTTTGCCGGCAGCAATGGAGTGAATCTCGTCGATGATCACCGTGCGCGTGCTGCCGAGCATTTTGCGTCCGGACTCGGAGCCGAGCAGCACGTACAGCGATTCCGGGGTGGTCACCAGAATGTGCGGCGCGCGCTTGCGCATGGCGGCGCGGTCTTTTTGCGGGGTGTCGCCGGTGCGCACCGCCGTGGTGATCTGCAATTCGGGCAGGCCCATCTGGCGCAACTGCTCAGTGATTTCGGCCAGCGGAGTTTGCAGGTTGATGCGGATGTCGTTGGACAACGCCTTGAGCGGCGAAACGTAGACCACCAGCGTTTCGTCGGGCAGGCCGTCGGGGTTTTCCAGACCCCGGTGGACGAGATCGTCGAGCACGGCGAGAAACGCGGTAAGGGTTTTACCGGAGCCGGTGGGCGCGGCGATCAGCGTCGAGCGGCGCTGGCGAATCAACGGCCATGCGCGGGCCTGGGCGGCGGTGACCGTCGGGAAAGTGCTGCTGAACCAGGCGCTGACGGCGGGGTGAAAGCCTGCCAGGGCGGCGTCCTCGGGGATGGGCAGATTCATGGCTCAAGTTATGCGGGTGGGGGCGGCAAGATGCAAGTACCGCTGGGGACCTGCGCTGTTCATCAGGGCCTCATCGCTGGCAAGCCAGCTCCCACAGTGATTTTTGTTGTTCACAAGTTGGCAATCAACACTGAACCCTGTGGGAGCTGGCTTGCCAGCGATGGGGCCAGTTGATTCAGCACAATTCCCGGCGATCTACACTTTACGGGTGACGGTTGCGCACTAAACCCGCAAAATGCAAGGATTCCGGCAATTATCGACGACGGGTGTCACAAGCACCGTCGCTAAAGCCATCGTTCCAATCAGACTGGGCCTGCTGACTCTATGCGAATGCGCCTTATGTTACTGGGCGGCGGAAATGCCCTTGGGCAGGCGCTGATTCGCCTCGGTGCGGAAGAAGACATCGGTTTCCTCGCCCCCCGCCCGCCAGAAGACGGCTGGGATGCCGCGAGCCTGACGCAACTGCTCGACGATACCCGTCCGGATGCGTTGATCAACCTCGCCTACTATTTCGACTGGTTCCAGGCCGAGACCGTCAGCGAAAGCCGTTTGGCTGGGCAAGAACGCGCCATCGAGCGGCTGGCCGAGCTGTGCCAGCACCACAACATCATCCTCGTGCAGCCTTCCAGCTATCGGGTGTTCGACGGTTCGCGGGCGACCGCCTACAGCGAAAAAGACGAGCCGGTGCCGTTGGGCCTGCGCGGTCAGGCGCTGTGGCGCATCGAGCAAAGTGTTCGCGCCACTTGCCCGCAACACGTGTTGCTGCGCTTCGGCTGGCTGCTCGATGACAGCCCTGAAGGCACCCTCGGGCGCTTCCTCGCCCGCGCCGAACAACCGGACGAATTGCTCATGGCCGATGACCGCCGGGGCAATCCGACCCCGGTGGATGACGCGGCACGGGTGATCATTTCGGTGCTCAAGCAACTCGATTGCGCAGCGCCGCTGTGGGGCACTTACCATTACGCCGGCCACGAAGCGACCACGCCGCTGGCGCTCGGGCAGGCGATTCTGACCGAGGCGCGCAGCCTGCATCAGTTGGCAATCGAAGCGCCGACCGCTCAGGCCCATGCCGCGCGGCCGGACGCCGCCGAGGAACCGCAACACGCGGTACTCGCCTGCAAGAAAATTCTGCACACTTTCGGGATCAAGCCCCGCGCCTGGCGCGCCGCACTCCCGGCTTTACTGGATAGGTTTTATCGTCATGGCTGAAGGCCCTGTTTTAATCACCGGCGGCGCCGGTTTCATCGGCTCGCACCTGACGGATGCGTTGCTCGCCACCGGCCACTCGGTGCGGATTCTCGATGATCTGTCGACCGGCAAACGCAGCAACCTGCCGCTGGACAACCCGAAGGTCGAACTGATCGTCGGTGACGTCGCCGATGCCGCGCTGGTCGCGCAGGCCATGCAAGGCTGCAGCGCTGTCGCGCATCTGGCGGCGGTGGCCTCGGTGCAGGCGTCGGTGGACGATCCGGTGAAGACGCATCAGAGCAATTTCATCGGCACCCTGAATGTCTGCGAAGCCATGCGCCAGGCCGGGGTCAAGCGTGTGCTCTACGCGTCGAGCGCAGCGGTGTACGGCAACAACGGTGAGGGCGAGTCGATCGACGAAGACACACCAAAAGCCCCGCTGACCCCGTATGCCTCGGACAAACTGGCCGGCGAGCACTACTTCGATTTCTACCGTCGCCAGCATGGCCTGGAGCCGGTGATCTTCCGCTTCTTCAACATTTTCGGCCCACGCCAGGATCCGTCCTCGCCGTACTCCGGGGTCATCAGCATCTTCAGCGAGCGGGCGCAGAAAGGCCTGCCGATCACCGTGTTCGGCGATGGCGAGCAGACCCGCGATTTCCTCTATGTCGCGGATCTGGTCGATGTGCTGGTGCAGGCGATCGACAAGCCTGAAGTGGAAGTGGGCGCGATGAACGTCGGCTGGAACCAGGCGATGAACCTCAAGCAGATGCTGCAAGCGCTGCAGGAAGTGGTCGGCGAGCTGCCCCCGGTCAGCTACGGCCCGGCGCGCTCCGGCGACATCCGTCATTCGCGGGCGAACAATACGCGTTTGTTGCAACGCTTCAAGCTGCCAGAGCCGACGCCGATGCGCGTGGGGCTGGCGCGGTTGCTCGGCAAGTAGGTTTATCGCAGACATGAAAAAGGCGCCTTGTTACAGGCGCCTTTTTCACGGCCGGAATTTGTCGCTAATCCTGTGGCGAGGGGATTTATCCCCGATCGATCACGAAGTGATCGTCGTCAGTTCTCAGCCTGCTCACCCAAAGCCTCATTCACCACCACGTGAACGTTCCTGGTTGAATCTGCCTTAGAACTTGTAGCCCAGACCCACCATGTACACAAACGGATCGACATCAACATTGACCTTGGCACGGGTGCCCGGTGCCACGGCGTTATTCTCGACGGTGGCGCGGGTGTCGATGTCGATGTAGCGCACCTGGGCGTTGAGCATGATGTTGTCGGTCAGCATGTAGTCAGCGCCGACCTGCCAGGCCAGGCCCCAGGAGTTTTTCGCCTTGAAGTTGCTGAAGCCGTTGGACTGGGCTTCGCTGCCGACGTGCTCGTCGTAGATCCAGGTGTAGTTGATGCCGCCGCCGATGTAGGGCTGAAACGGCGATTTCGCATCCAGCGGGTAGTACACGACGCTGAGGGTGGGCGGCAGGTGTTTCAGGGTGCCGAGTTTGCCGTTGGCGGCTGGCAGCGCGGTGCCTTTGATTTTTACGTCATGCTCGAACGGCGAGGCCGCCAGCAACTCGATACCGATGTTGTTGGTCAGCATGTAAGCGAAGTTCAGACCCAGTTGGGTGTCGCTGCTCATGGTCGCCTTGCCGCCCAGGTTGGTGCCGCTCAACGGACCCTGATCGACCTTGACATTGGAGCTGTCGGCCTTCGGGTTGACGGTGATCGCACCGGCGCGAACGATGATGTCGCCGGCTTCGTGGGCGTAGGCGAGCGGGGCTGCGAGCGCGAGGGCAAACAGCGAGGCGCTGAGCAAGGACTTGTTCATGGGGGCTCCAAAAGGACGTTAAAAGTTTCTGATGTCCTATGGTATGAAGCCAACTGATACGGTCTTTTGACTCAGCTCAATGAAACAGTAATGCCCCGGTTTTTTGTGGAACCTTGGCCGGCCCCTTCGCGAGCAAGCCCGCTCCCACTTTGGAACGCGGTCACCTGTGGGAGCGGGCTTGCTCGCGAAGAGGACGGATCAAACAATACAAAAACTACCGGGATTCACTCCGGCAGCTCATACACATAAATCTTGTCCGCCGCCATCTGATACCCGGCATCGGCCAGTTCGCTGGTGGACGCCTTGACCTGCAACGGTCCCTCGACCCAGTACGGCTGATACAGCTCGTCGAGCTTCACGCCCAGCTCGCTTTTCACATGCACGATCTGGTTCGATGGCGGTGGCGGCACATGGATGCAAGCGCCGAAATACGGCACCAGCAGGAAATCGGTGGTGCGGCCCTCTTCGTTGACTTCCAGCGGCACGATGTAACCCGGCAGGCGGATGTTCTGCCCGTCGAGACTCTGCACCACCGGCGCGTTGGGCATGTCCTGCTTGGCGGCTGGCGCCGACTCGGCCGAGAGCGCATCACTCATCTTCGACATGTCGTGCAATGGCGTCATGTTCGGCACTTCCGGCGCGGCGTCTGGCGGGATCATCTCCGACCAGGTCAGGTCTTTCGGCGCCGCTGCCCACACAGGCAGGGCAACCAGCAACAGCAGCGCAAGCACGGCGCGGGGCATGGTGAACATCCTCATAAACGGATCGACAGGCCATCGGCCAGGGATTGGCGATACGCGCGCCAGGCCGGCACGCTGCCCATCAGCAGCGCGGCCGCCAGAATGCCACCGAGCAGCGTCCATTCATACTCGCTCGGCCACGCCAGCGGCAGATACAAACCGTAATTGGCCTGCACATAGCCCTGCGCGGCGGCGATGCCGATGTACAGCAATGCCAGTCCTGCGATCACCCCGGTCAGCGCCAGCGCGAAGGCCTCCAGCACCAGCAGGCTCGCGATGTGCCACGGCCGCGCGCCGACCGAACGCAAAATCGCCATCTCCCGGCGGCGCTCGTTGAGGCTGGTGAGAATCGCCGTGAGCATGCCGATCAACCCGGTCAGCACCACGAACAGCGAGACCACGAACAGCGCCTTTTCAGCGGTACTCATCAGGCTCCACAACTCCTGCAAGGCCACGCCGGGCAGGATCGCCAACATCGGCTCACCGCGGTATTCGTTGATCTCGCGTTGCAGGGCGAAGGTGGAAATCTTGCTGTTGAGGCCGAGCATGAACGCGGTGATCGCCTGTGGCGTCAGGTCCATGTTGCGTGCCTGATCTGCGGTGATCCGGCCGTTGCCGCGCGCCGGCACGCCGTTGTGCCAGTCGATGTGAATCGCCTCCATGCCGCCGAGGCTGATGTGCAACGTGCGATCTACCGGCGTGCCGGTGCGCTTGAGAATGCCGACCACGGTGAACGGTTTGTCGTCGTGTTTGACCAGACTGATAGCCGCCACCCCGTGGGCCAGCACCAGTTGATCGCCGAGTTTGTAATGCAGCGCTTCGGCGACTTCGGCGCCGAGCACCACTTCGAACGGGTCGGTGGCAAATGCGCGGCCGTCGGCCAGTTCCAGATGCTGCTGGCGGCCGTATTGGTAGTGCTCGAAATAGGCTTCGGTGGTGCCCATCACCCGGTAGCCGCGATGTGAATCGCCGAGGGACATCGGGATTGCCCATTTCACTTTCGGGTTGCTGGCGAAGTGTTCGAAGCTGTCCCAGCGGATGTTGTTGGTCGCGTTGCCGATGCGGAACACCGAATACAGCAGCAGGTTCACCGAACCTGAACGGGCGCCGACGATCAGGTCTGTGCCGCTGATGGTGCTGGCGAAACTGGCCTTGGCCTCGGTGCGCACGCGCTCGACGGCGAGCAACAGGCACACCGACAGGGCGATCGCGAACGCGGTGAGCAGGGCGGTAAAGCGGCGGTTGGCCAGGCTGGCCATGGCCAGACGAAACAGATACATCTCAGACCTCGGCAGACGTGGCGGCGCGATTGAGCTCGGCCAGGGACAGGTGACGGTCGAACAGCGGCGCCAGGCTCTGGTCGTGGCTGACGAACAACAGGCTGGAACCGGCTTCGCGGCATTCGGCGAACAGCAGACGAATGAAGTTTTCCCGAGCGTCGTAATCCAGCGCCGAGGTCGGTTCGTCGGCGATCACCAGTTCCGGTTGGCCAATCAACGCGCGTGCGGCGGCAACCCGTTGCTGTTGACCGATCGACAGCGAATCGGCGCGACGACCGAGGATGCTTTCATCTTTCAGGCCCAAGTGGGCGAGCAGGGTGGCTGCAGCCTGATCGACGCTGCCGTGACGCTGTTTCGCCCGCTCGGCACGCAATCTGGAGAAGTGGCAGGGCAACTCGACGTTTTCGCGCACTGAGAGAAACGGCAGCAGGTTGAACTGCTGGAAGATGTAGCCGGTGTGATCGACACGAAAGCGGTCGCGGGCGCCGGCACCGAGTTCGGTCAGTTCCTGGCCGAGCAGGCGAATGCTGCCGCGTCCGGGTTTCTGCACGCCACCGAGCAGGCCGAGCAGGGTGGTCTTGCCACTGCCGCTGGGGCCTTTGAGGAACAGGGTTTCGCCCGGTTCCAGGCGAAACGCCGGGATGTCCAGCAGCGGCGGGTGACCGGGCCAGTTGAAGCCCAGGTCGGACAGTTCGATGAGTGCTTGGGTCATGGCACCAGTTTCATGAAGTGAACACGTAACCCCTTGTGGGAGCGGGCTTGCTCGCGAATGCGGTGGATCAGCCAAATCCATGTTGACTGACCCACCGCATTCGCGAGCAAGCCCGCTCCCACAGGGGATTATCGGTGTGATCAGAAATTCAAGGCAGCCGCCTTGGCCGTCACTTCGGTACCTTGCTGGCCGCTCGGGCCGATCAGTTGTACCTGAATTTTCTGAGTGGCCGGGAAGGTATTGAAGACGTTCGCCAGATCCAGCGTCTTCAAGGCACCTGGTGCAGCGCAACTGAATTGGTAGTGTGCGTGGATTTCGCTGTGATCGTGATGATGCGCTTCACCGCCCTTGGCATCTTCGTCGTGGTCATCATCGTCATGCTCGTCGGCAGCCGGTTTGTCGCCGAACAGCGGGCTTTCCAGTTCCTGGCTGGTGACCTTGCAACCGGCGGCGGCTGGCAGGCTGAACAGCGCCAGCGGGTTTTCCAGTTTGGTGCGCGCGGCCACGACTTTGGCTTTGTCGGCGTCGCTGGCGGCGGCGTGTTCGAAGCCCACCAGGTTCATCGCCGGGCTTTCCAGTTCCAGCTCCAGGGTCTGGCCGTCGAGTGCGGCGTTCAAGCGGCCGACGCCGTGTTCATGGGCGCCGAGGCTGCCGTGCTCGTGGTCATGATCGTGCTCATCGGCGGCATGGGCGATGGCCAGCGGCAACAGGGCAAACGGCAAAGCGAGCAGCAGACGACGCATGGCGGTCTCCGGAAAGTAAAGTGAAGAGTTTGTTATGTAATCTTATAACGAAAGTTCGCAGAGTTTGCCCGTGCGCTTGGCGTTGCACAAGTCCCGTGGGAGCATGCAGGTCAGAAATGTGCAGGAGCGAAGCAGATGTTGCGGATACGCGGAACCGTCGGCGCGACGCCGGTGGATTTGACGGTGGAGCTGGATGACAGCGATTGGGTGAAGCTCGGCGCAGCCCTTGGCGCGCAGCTGCAGGGTGATCAGCCTGAAGCGGCATTGAGCACGCCGGCAGTGAAACCACTGAACCAGGACGATGCGTTGTGGCAGGTCGCGCAGGATCTGTTGCGCAAGGCCGGGCAACTCAGCGGGCCAGATCTTCTGGAGCAGCTTGAGGGATTGACCGGCAGCGGGGCCTCAGGCAAACGCCTGCTGGTGCGCTTGCGCCACAGTTCACAGGTGAAAGTGGCGAGCGGCGGCGATACGCCGCTCTACAGCTGGGTCGAGTGAGCCGCAAAAGATCGCAGCCTGCGGCAGCTCCTACAGGTTCAGCGTTCATCCACAAATATGGGTGAACACGATCAAATGTAGGAGCTGCCGCAGGCTGCGATCTTTTGATCTTAATAAAGCGCAGCGAAGACCTTGCGCCGGTAAGCGGTCACCAGCGGATGATCGTTGCCCAGCAGTTCGAACACCTGCAGCAATGTCTTGTGCGGCAGACCCTCGTCATAACTGCGGTTACGGATGAACAGCTTGAGCAACGCCTCCAGCGCCGCGTCGTATTGCTGACGCGCCAGTTGCTGGATCGCCAGTTGATACACCGCTTCGTCGTCTTGCGGATCTTTGGCCAGACGCGCCTTGAGGTCGGCAGCATCCGGCAGATCACGGGCAAGTCCCAGGAACTTGATCTGCGCCTTGGCCCCGGCCAGTGCAGCCTTGTGCTCATCGCTCTTGACCGCGTCGAGCACGGTTTGCGCTTCGTCCAGTTCGCCGCGTTCGGTCAGGCAGCGGGCGTAGAGGATCAGCGCCCTGGCGTTGCTGTTGTCTTCGGTGAGCATCACCACCAGCGCCGCTTCCGCGTCAGCGAAACGCCCTTCATCGAACAGCGCCTGCGCCTGTTCGAACGGATCGGCGGCGGCCGGCGGCGGCATTTGCACATGCGGCTCAAGCAACGCGCGCACTGCGGATTCCGGTTGCGCACCGGCAAAACCGTCCACCGGTTGACCGTCCTTGAACAGCACCACGGTTGGCAGGCTGCGGATGCCGAAGCGGGCGACGATGTCCTGTTCGATGTCGCAGTTGACCTTGGCCAGCAGCAGTTCGCCCTGATAGCTCTCGGCAATGCCTTGCAGCATCGGCATCAACGCCTTGCACGGCGCACACCACTCGGCCCAGAAATCCACCAGCACCGGTTTGTTGAAGGAGGCTTCGATCACCGACTGGTCGAAATCGGCAGTCGTGGCGTCGAAGATGTACGGCGTTTGCTGACTCATGGGGAATCTCGTAAAAGCGTGGATGGGGCAACTATACGGCTTGGCGGGGTGTGGCCGGAAGCGGTCAGTCTTTGAGAGGTGTGTTGCCTGCCAGAATGCTTTCGCGAGCAGGCTCGCTCCCACATTTGGAATGCGTTACCCCTGTGGGAGCGAGCCTGCTCGCGAAGCTTTTAGTCACGCCGCGCATGGTAAAGACTGACATGTCTGAACTCTTCCGGCTCCGCCAGATCCGGCAAGGTCATCGCCTCAAGCATTTCGATTCGCTCATACAATGGATGGCGAAAATCCCGGACCCGTGAATCCGCCACCAGCGCCTCGCGGCCACGGCTGAGAAACGCATCGAGCAGCGGCAGGTTCTCGCGGTCGTAGAGCACATCCGCCACCAGAATCAGGTCGAAGCGATCAGCCTCGGCAAAGAAGTCCGTCGAATAACTCATCTGTACATCATTGAGTTCAGCATTGGCCCGGCACGCGGCAATCGCCAGCGGATCGAGGTCGCAGGCTACCACTTCCAGCGCCCCGGCCTTCACGGCGGCGATCCCGGCGATGCCTGAGCCGGCGCCGAAATCCAGCACGCGCTTGCCGCGCACCCATTCCGGGAACTCGGCCAGATAGCGCGCCACCGCCAGACCGCTGGCCCAGCAGAAGCTCCAGTAGGGCGGTTCGTGGAGGATGCGCCGGGTTTCATCCGGGCTGAATTCACGATCCATGTTGTCGCCGTCGATCAGCCACAGCTGCAAATCGGTATCCGGTAACGCGCAGGCCTTGAGCCGCGCATCACCGAGCAATTCCCCCAGCGCCTGTTGCAGGTCGAGCGGTGCGGTCATGGTGCTTTGACAAATTGCAGTTGGCCCATTGCCTGAGTGGTCGGCTGGGTGATGGTTTGCGACGGCAGGTGCAGGATCAACTGGCCCGACTGCGTGGCACGACCTCGCAGCTCAACCCGGGCGCCGGCCGGAAATGACTCCGGATTGAAGCGCAGGCGAAACGGCAGAATCTGGTTGTTGCCGATCAGGCTGGAACTGGCGAGCAGTTGTTGCGGGCGCGACTTTTCATCGATCACCAGCAGCGCCAGTTCGACTTCGGCCCCGGCCGGCACGCCTTGCAGGGTGCCGCTCAGTTCCCGTTGATAGGCCGGCAGCGGACCAAGATCAGCGGCCTCGCGGGCTTTTTTCTGCGCCTGTTGTGGTGCAGGTCCCGGTGTTGGCGGTTGCGGTTTGGGCTTGTCGCTGCCGCAGGCCACCAGCAGGGCGAAAAGACTGAGCAAAACGAGCGGTCGTAGCGACATTGGCAGCTCCAGAAAATGAAATCCGTGGATCAAACGATCATGGCAGTCTGTATACCGCAAACCCTATGGCTTGTCTTGCCACCGGGATGCGCTACCATGGCCCTCCCTTTTTTTGTTGCCAGCCACCATGCACTGTCCCTTCTGCGGTGCCAACGACACCAAGGTCATCGACTCGCGTCTGGTCGCCGAGGGCGAACAGGTGCGCCGCCGGCGTGAATGCCTGGCCTGCGGCGAACGTTTCACGACATTCGAGACGGCCGAACTGGTGTTGCCGCGCCTGATCAAAACCGACGGCAGCCGCCAACCGTTCGACGAAGAAAAACTCCGCGCCGGCATGCAACGCGCGCTGGAGAAACGTCCGGTGAGCGTCGAGCGTCTCGAATCCTCTCTGGTTCACATCAAGCACAAGCTGCGCGCCACCGGCGAGCGCGAGGTCAAATCCCTCGTGGTCGGCGAACTGGTGATGGCCGAGCTGCAAAAGCTCGATGAAGTGGCCTACATCCGTTTCGCTTCGGTATACCGGCGCTTCCAGGACCTTAACGAGTTCCGTGAAGAGATCGACCGCCTCGCCCGCGAACCGGTGAAAGAATGACCCGCGCCGCCGAGCAGGCGATCCTCGACGCCCACTTCATGGCGCGCGCGCTGGAACTGGCGCGCAAGGGCCACTACACCACCCATCCCAATCCACGGGTTGGCTGCGTGATCGTGCGTGACGGGCAGATTGTCGGCGAAGGCTTTCACGAGCGCGCCGGCGAACCCCACGCCGAGGTCCACGCCCTGCGCGCTGCCGGTGAACTGGCTCGGGGCGCTACGACCTACGTGACCCTTGAGCCGTGCAGCCACCATGGCCGCACACCGCCGTGCGCCGATGCGTTGGTGACTGCCGGGGTTGCTCGGGTGGTCGCCGCGATGCGCGATCCGAACCCACAGGTCGCCGGGCGTGGCTTGCAGCGTCTGGCTGATGCCGGGATCGCCACCGAAAGCGGCGTGCTGGAAGCCGAGGCGCGCCAGCTCAATCAAGGTTTCCTGAAGCGCATGGAACATGGCTTGCCGTTCGTGCGGGTCAAGTTGGCGATGAGTCTCGACGGGCGCACGGCGATGGAAAGTGGCGAGAGCCAGTGGATCACCGGCCCGGCCGCGCGTTCCGCCGTGCAGCGTTTGCGCGCGCAGGCGGCCGTGGTGTTGACCGGCGCCGACACCGTACTGGCCGACGGCGCGCGCCTGACCGTGCGCGCCGACGAACTGGGTCTGGATGCTGAACAAACCGCACGGGCCACGAGCCGTCCGCCGCTGCGGGTGCTGATCGACGGGCGCTTGCGGGTGCCGTTGGATGCGCCGTTCTTCAAGGCCGGCCCGGCGCTGGTCGCCACCTGCATGGCGGTCGAAGAGCAATACGCCAATGGCCCGGAGTGCCTGATCGTGCCGGGTGACGACGGTCAGGTCGATCTGCATCAACTGCTGATCGAACTGGCCAACCGTGGCGTCAACGAAGTGCTGGTCGAGGCCGGCCCGCGTCTGGCCGGCGCATTTGCCCAGCTCGGTCTGGTCGATGAGTTCGTGATCTTCATCGCCGGCAAGTTTCTCGGCTCCACGGCGCGGCCGTTGCTGGACTGGCCGCTGGCTTATATGAAGGACGCTCCCGAGCTGAAAATCACTGAAATCCGCGCGGTTGGCGATGACTGGCGAGTCACTGCGACGCCAGTCGTTTCGGCGAGCGTATAATTCCCGGCCATCGCCTTAGCGCTGGCTTCGTTCTCAAGGAGAACCCCATGTTTACCGGCATCATCGAATCCATCGGCAGTATCCGTGCACTGACCCCCAAGGGCGGTGATGTGCGGGTGCATGTCGAAACCGGCAAGCTCGACCTGAGCGACGTCAAACTCGGCGACAGCATCGCGGTCAACGGCGTGTGCCTGACGGCGGTTGAACTGCCGGGCAACGGTTTTGCCGCCGACGTCAGCCGCGAAACCCTCGACTGCACCGCCATGAATGACCTGAAAAGCGGCAGCCCGGTCAATCTGGAAAAAGCCCTGACCCCGACCACCCGTCTCGGCGGGCATCTGGTCAGCGGTCACGTCGACGGTGTCGGCGAAGTGGTGTCGCGCAGCGACAACGCTCGTGCGGTGGAATTTCGCATCCGCGCGCCGAAAGAACTGGCCAAGTACATCGCCCATAAAGGCTCGATCACCGTCGACGGCACCAGCCTGACCGTGAACGCGGTCGATGGCGCCGAATTCATGCTGACGATCATTCCGCACACCTTGAGCGAAACCATCATGGCTTCCTACAAGCCGGGCCGCCGGGTGAACCTGGAAGTCGATTTGCTGGCGCGTTATCTGGAGCGTTTGCTCCTCGGCGACAAGGCTGCTGAGCCAAGCGCTGGCGGTATTACTGAAAGCTTTCTGGCCGCCAACGGCTATCTCAAATCCTGACTGAAGGGGGTGCCTTGTGGCGCTCAATAGCATCGAAGAACTGGTTGAAGACATCCGCCAAGGCAAGATGGTCATCCTCATGGATGACGAAGACCGCGAGAACGAAGGCGACCTGATCATGGCCGCCGAATGCTGCAAGGCCGAGCACATCAACTTCATGGCCAAGCACGCCCGTGGCCTGATCTGCATGCCGATGAGCCGCGAGCGTTGCGAGCTGTTGAAGCTGCCACTGATGGCGCCACGCAACGGTTCCGGTTTCGGCACCAAGTTCACCGTATCGATCGAAGCCGCCGAAGGCGTCACCACCGGTATCTCCGCCGCCGACCGTGCGCGCACCGTGCAAGCGGCTGCGGCAAAAGACGCTAAGGCTGAAGACATCGTCAGCCCGGGCCACATCTTCCCGCTGATGGCCCAGGCCGGCGGCACCCTGGCGCGCGCTGGTCATACTGAAGCGGCCTGCGACCTGGCGCGTATGGCCGGTTTTGAACCAAGCGGCGTGATCTGCGAAGTGATGAACGACGACGGCACCATGTCCCGTCGCGCCGAACTGGAAGCGTTTGCCGCCGAACACAACATCAAGATCGGCACCATCGCCGACCTGATTCACTACCGGATGATCCACGAACGTACCGTTCAGCGGATTGCCGAGCAGCCGCTGGACAGCGAACTGGGCCAATTCAACCTGGTGACCTATCGTGATTCGGTGGAAGGCGACGTGCACATGGCCCTCACGCTGGGCACCGTTTGCGCCGAGGAACCGACCCTGGTTCGCGTGCACAACATGGATCCGCTGCGCGACCTGCTGATGGTCAAGCAACCGGGCCGCTGGAGCCTGCGCGCCGCGATGGCTGCGGTGGCCGAGGCCGGCAGCGGTGTGGTGCTGTTGCTCGGCCACCCGCTGGACGGCGACGTGCTGCTGGCGCATATCCGCGAAACCGCTGATCAGGCGGCGGTGAAAAAGCCGACCACTTACAGCATCGTCGGTGCCGGTTCGCAGATCCTGCGTGACCTCGGCGTGCGCAAAATGCGCCTGATGTCTGCGCCAATGAAATTTAATGCGATATCCGGTTTCGATCTGGAAGTTGTAGAATACGTGCCCTCCGAATAATGACCCGGTGAATTCGGCATTGTTGATATAGATCCTTGTGGTGAGGGGATTCATCCCCGACGGGCTGCGTAGCGGCCCTATTTGGTTGGGACTGCTGCGCAGTCCATCGGGGATGAATCCCCTCGCCACAGGGGTGTAGTCGAACAGCAATGCGGTGTTTCCGGTCATGAATTTGTGGCTAATATCACTGAGGGATGCGTACGAAACGTGTCCCGGCTCTTTAAGAGATCTGACGAATGACCCTGAAGACCATCGAAGGTACCTTCATCGCCCCTAAAGGCCGCTACGCTCTGGTAGTGGGCCGTTTCAACAGCTTCGTGGTTGAAAGCCTGGTCAGCGGTGCAGTTGATGCCCTGGTTCGCCACGGCGTGAGCGAAAGCGACATCACCATCATCCGCGCGCCTGGCGCCTTCGAAATCCCGCTGGTTGCGCAGAAAGTCGCCCAGAAAGGCGAGTTCGCAGCCATCATCGCCCTCGGCGCGGTCATTCGTGGCGGCACTCCACACTTCGAATACGTGGCAGGCGAGTGCACCAAGGGTCTGGCCCAGGTGTCCATGGAGTTCGGCGTACCGGTCGCGTTCGGCGTCCTGACCGTTGATTCCATCGAGCAAGCCATCGAACGTTCCGGCACCAAGGCCGGCAACAAAGGTGCTGAAGCTGCCCTGTCCGCTCTGGAAATGGTCAGCCTGCTGGCGCAGTTGGAGGCCAAGTGATTAGCGACGATAGCGATCGTTTCAACCCGCGCGATCCGAAACCTGCGGATGCCGGCAAGCCATCGAAGAGCGTCAAGCGTCGCGAAGCCCGTCAGCTCGCGACTCAGGCCCTGTATCAGTGGCACATGGCCAAGGCTTCGCTGAACGAGATCGAAGCGCAGTTCCGCGTTGATAACGATTTCACCGATGTCGACGGCGCGTATTTCCGCGAAATCCTCCACGGGGTTCCGGCGAGCCGCACCGAAATCGACACCGCGCTCAAGCCGTGCCTGGACATCGAAATCGAAGAGCTGGACCCGGTTGAACTGGCTGTTCTGCGCCTGTCCACCTGGGAACTGCTCAAGCGCGTCGACGTGCCATACCGCGTGGTGATCAACGAAGGTATCGAGCTGGCGAAAGTCTTCGGTTCGACCGACGGCCACAAGTTCGTCAACGGCGTACTCGACAAGCTGGCTCCGCGCCTGCGTGAAGCTGAAGTGAAGGCGTTCAAGCGCTGATACGCGCTTGAGACCTCATGGGCGAGTTTGAGCTGATCCGCAATTTCTTCGCCGCCGCGCCTTGTGCGCAGGGCGGCGAGGGCGTTGCTCTGGGGATCGGCGACGACTGCGCCTTGCTGGCGGTTCCCCCCGGGGAACAGCTGGCGATTTCCACCGATACGCTGGTGGCCGGCGTGCACTTCGCCGATCCCTGCGATCCGTTTCTGCTCGGTCAGCGCTCGCTGGCCGTCGCGGTCAGCGATCTGGCCGCCATGGGCGCCACGCCCGTTGCCTTTACCCTTGCCCTGACTGTGCCGACGGTGACTGCCGATTGGCTGCAAGCCTATGCCCGCGGTTTGAATCGCATGGCGCAGAGCTGCGGCGTCGCGCTGGTTGGCGGCGACACCACGCGTGGGCCGTTAAGCCTGACCGTCACGGTGTTCGGTCGCGTTCCGGCCGGGCAGGCGTTGACCCGCAGCGGCGCACAACCGGGCGACCTGCTTTGTGTTGGCGGCGAACTGGGCAATGCCGCCGGTGCCTTGCCGCTGGTGCTTGGCCAGCGTGAAGCCGCAACGGATATCGCCCAGCCGTTGCTCGATCATTACTGGTCGCCCCAGCCGCAACTGGCTCTTGGTCAGGCGCTGCGTGGCAAGGCCACTGCCGCTCTCGACATCTCCGACGGCCTGCTCGCCGACTGTGGGCATATCGCCCTGGCCTCGCAGGTTCGCCTCGAAGTTGAACGTGAGCGCGTACCGTTGTCCGATGCTTTAGTGGCTTTTCTCGGTCAGCGCGGTGCCGAACGGGCGGCGTTGAGCGGCGGCGATGACTATGTGCTGGCCTTCACGCTACCGTCCGTCGAGTTGCCGGCACTGCTGGCCGATGGCTGGCCGATCCATGTGATCGGGCGTGTGGCGCAGGGCCAGGGTGTGGTCCTGCTGGATCGCGAAGGACACGACATCACCCCGCAAATCCGGGGTTATCAACATTTTCAGGAGACACCGTGACAGATCACCCGAAACAGGTTCCGGCCGAATTCGTTCCGCCGTCGGTCTGGCGCAATCCCTGGCATTTCCTCGCGTTCGGCTTTGGCTCCGGCACCTTGCCGAAAGCGCCGGGCACGTGGGGTTCGTTAGTTGCGCTACCCTTTATCCCGTTGTGGCAGATGTTGCCCGACTGGGGTTACTGGCTGATGCTCGGGATCACCATGCTGTTCGGCTTCTGGCTGTGCGGCAAGGTCGCCGACGATCTGCGGGTCCACGACCACGAAGGCATCGTCTGGGACGAAATGGTCGGGATGTGGATCACCCTGTGGCTGGTGCCGGAGGGCTGGTACTGGTTGCTCGCGGGTTTTCTGGTGTTCCGTTTCTTCGACATTCTCAAGCCATGGCCGATCCGCTGGATCGACCGGCATGTTCATGGCGGCGTCGGCATCATGCTCGACGACGTGTTGGCCGGCGTATTCGCCTGGCTGGCGATGCAGGGGCTGGTGTGGATTTTCGCCTGATCCAGATCGTCAGGGTTAAGTGAGGAGACTAGGGATGGTTCGACGCTGGCTGGCATTGGTGTTTCTGACTTTGCTGGGCACTGTCGCCAGTGCGCAGGAAACCGCGCACGCGCCGTCGGTCATCCACCTGGCCAGCGAGGACTGGGAAGATTACACCGCCGCGGACGGTCATGGCCTGGGCTGGGACGTGCTGCGCAAGGTGTTCGAACCGGCGGGAGTGAAACTCGACATTCGCAGCGAACCGTACACTCGTTCAGTTGGGCTGGCCCAGCGTGGCGAGGTCGATGCTTGTGTCGGTTCTTATCATGAAGAATTCAGCGACCTGCTCTATCCGCGCTGGAATTTCGACACCGACCACATCTACGCCCTGGGCCTGGCAAGTAATCCAGCACCGACCCCGGAAACCCTCGGCCAATATCGGCTGGCCTGGGTGCGCGGTTACGACTATCAGAATTATCTACCCGGCGTGCGCAACTTCAACGAGGTCGTGCGACGTACCGGGATCCTCTCGATGCTCACCCACAACCGCGCCGACTATTACATTGATGCTTTGACCGAAATCGATTACGTGCTTGGCCGGGCCAGGGAACCGACGCAGTTTCGCAAGACGCATATCGCCGAACTGCCGCTGTACCTGTGCTTCGCCGATACGCCGCAAGCGCGCACGTTGATGGCAGTGTTCGACCGGCGCATGGAGCAGTTGGTCAAGAGTGGCGAGCTGAAGCCGATTTTCGAGCAGTGGAGGCAGCCGTATCCGTTCGAGCCGAACTGACAGGGCCGTCCCCCCTGTGGGAGCGGGCTTGCTCGCGAATGCGGTGTGTCAGCCAGCCTATTGATCGACTGACACGACGCTTTCGCGAGCAAGCCCGCTCCCACAGGGTTCTGCACTGCTCGGGTGTTATCAAACTTTTTGATCGTTATGCCCGATAATTCAGCCTAAGCGTCTGCAGGAACCTGCTGTTACAATGCCGGCCTGCGAATTTTCAGAATTTTTAGATCAGGAGCACACCGGTGCCTGTCGTTTTTGTCGCCGCTTCCAAGCTGCCAACGCCTTTTGCGCAATTCACCATGCACGGTTTTCTCGATGAGGCTACCGGCCGCGAGCACGTTGTGCTGAGCCTGGGTGATTTCGCCGACGGTGCCCCGGTTCTCGGCCGGTTGCACTCCGAGTGCCTGACCGGTGACGCCCTGTTCAGCCAGCGCTGCGACTGCGGCTCGCAACTCGAAGCGGCGCTCAAGGCCATCGCCCGCGAAGGCCGCGGCGTGCTGCTGTACCTGCGTCAGGAAGGTCGTGGCATCGGTCTGCTGAACAAGATCCGCGCCTACGAGTTGCAGGACGGCGGCGCTGACACTGTTGAAGCCAACGAGCGTCTGGGCTTTGCCGCCGATCAGCGTGACTACGCCATGTGCCTGCCGATGCTCGAGCATCTGGGTGTGAAGTCGCTGCGTCTGATGACCAACAACCCGCGCAAGGTCAAAGCCCTGACCGACATGGGCATCGTCGTCGCCGAGCGCGTGCCGCTGCACACCGGCCACAACCCGCACAACAAACTGTACCTGGCGACCAAGGCCAGCAAGCTCGACCACATGATGGGCAACGAGCATCAGGGCGAGGTCGACCGCGCGTGACCCGCGGTCAGGTGCGACGCCGCCTGGCGGTCGACTGGTGGAAATACCTGGCGCTGGCGCTGCTGCCGCTGTTTGTCCTCAATGGCCTGTTCGGCCAGGGCGAAGGCATTCTGCCGGTGCTGGCCATGCCGTTGTTCATTGCCGGCGTGGCCTCGATGTTTGTCAGTCTGAAGTTTTTCGGCCGCTACAAGCACGCGCTGATCACCACGCAAAAAGCCCTTGATACCCCCGACGAACCGGCGGCCTGGATTGCCTTGGCGGCCCAGCGTCGCAGTGCATTCCTCGCGGCCGCACTGCCGGCATGGATCGGTGCGCTGGCGGTGTTCGTCGGCCTCGAAGCCGTACCGCTGATGCTGCTGGCGTTGTCCACGGCGGTGCTGTTCTACCTCTACCGTATCCCGCGTCAACTCGGCTGATGCGTCGTCTGTGGCTGGCGGTTCTGCTGCTGGCCTGCGCCGGCCCGGTGCTGGCGAGTCTGCGAGTGGTCAGTCTCGCGCCTTCTTTGTCGGAAATCGTTATCGAGCTGGGCTCGGCTGATCTGCTGGTTGGCGTGCTCGATGCCGGCGAGCGTCCGGCTGCCATTGCCGATGTTCCCTCGGTGGGGCGTTATGGCCAACTCGACATGGAGCGCCTGCTCAGTCTCAAGCCCGATTTGTTGCTGTTGTGGCCCGGCAGTGTCGGCCCGGCACAACGCGATCAGCTCAAACGCCTGAACATTCCGACCTACGTCGCCGAGCCGCACAATCTCGAACAGCTGTCTGCGCAGATCGAGACGATTGCCGCGCAACTGGGGCGACCTGAGCGTGGGACGAAACTGGCGGCGGACCTGCGCCAGAAGCTCGATGACCTGCGCCAACGCTATCGCCGGGACACGCCGCTGAAGGTGTTCTATCAAGTCTGGGACAAGCCGTTGTACACCGTCGGTGGCGGGCAGATCATCAGCGATGCGCTCGAAGTCTGTGGCGCACGCAATGTGTTTGCCGACCTGAGTTTGCCGGCGCCGCAGGTGAGTATCGAAGCAGTGCTGCAGCGCGATCCGCAGGTGATACTGGCCGGTGAGCAGGCCCAGCTCGATGCATGGAAAGACTGGCCGCAGGTGGCAGCAGTGAAGCAGGGGAAACTGCTGTTGGTTACCGATAAAGGCCTTGAGCGCCCAAGCGGCCAAATGATTGATGCCACCGCCAAACTCTGCCAATTGATCGCGCCTGACCGCTGAAGCCGGGGTGGCTTCTTCGCGAGCAGGCTCGCTCCCACAGGGAATTGCATTCCAAATTGTGGGAGCGAGCCTGCTCGCGAAGGAGCCAGTCAAATCAGCGAAGATTCAAATCAAAGCTGGGGAGTCCAGGTGACGCCAACTACCCACGCCCGACCTTCCTCGCGATAGCCATACTGGCTGCCGTCATAGCTGTACAGCGCACGGCTGTAACCCTTGTCCAGCAGATTCTCGACCTTCAGATCCAGTTTGATCTCGCGATTCAGCGCCCAGTTGCTGCGCAGTCCAAGCGTGCCGTAGCCACCCAACGGCTGGGTGTTGTTCAGATCGTCGTAACTGCCGCTGACCAATTGCCAGCTCGCGCCGACGCCCAACCGGTCAAACTGTCGATCCAGATCCCAACTCATCGTGCGCCGCGCACGACGCGCCAACGTGTGCCCGCTATCACGATCACGCGGGTCGATAATCGCCACACCGAGATTGCTTTGCCAGCCGAACAGTTCCTGCTTCAACGCCGCTTCAAAGCCATTGATCCGCGCCGAGGCCACGTTCTCCGGGCGTGAGTTGCTGCCGAAGATGATCGCGTCTTGCAGGTCCGTGCGGTAAATCGACGTCTCCAGTCGGCTGCTATCGCTCAACTGACTGCGCCATTGCAGCTCGTAGCTTTTCGAGGTTTCCGGCTTCAGGTCAGGGTTGCTGAAGTCCGGGTAGTACAGGTCGTTGAAGGTCGGCGCGCGAAAGCCTTCGCTGTAGCTCAACAACAGGTCGTTGTCCGGGTTCAGCGGCAGGGTGAAGGTGCCGCTCCAGGTGTTCTGGCTGCCGAACTGCTGGTTGTCGTCGTGGCGCAGACCCAGTTCGGTGGAGAAGCTGTCGGCCTGATAGCGATGCTGGATGAACGCGGCGCGGTTCCAGCGACTGTCTTCGTTGAACGCGGTGCTGCTGTTGACCCGATCTTCGTACCAGTCGCCGCCGAGAATCAGGCTGTTGCGCGCATCCAGAGTCAGGTCGTTCTGCCAGGTCACCGAGTCGCGATAGGTGTTGAACACTGTGCGCTCGTCGCTGAGCTTGTCGAGGGTCTTCTCGCGGTTCTCGCTGTGTCCGAATTCGACGCGGGTTTTCCAGATCTCGTTGACCCGGGCATCGACGTAGCTGCTGACACTGCTGACGTTGAAGTCGCTGAAAGGCTGCTGTTGCACCGACTCGAAAGTAGTCGTATCGAAGCGGCCGAACGGGTTGTCGAACTCGCTTTTGCCACGGTTATCCAGCAGGTTGGCGCCGACTTCGATGTCATCGGTCAGTGCATGGCTGAGACTCAGGCTGACGGATTGATTGCGGTAGGCATCGTGATCGCTGTCGCTGGGGTAGGACTCGTGAGTGCGGTCGAGACCGGCGGTGTCATCGAGGCTGGCGCCCAGGTTGAAGCGGGTCTTCTCGTCGCCACCGGACAGGCCGAGGCTGCGTTCCCAGGTCTGGTTGCTGCCGAAGCCGACGTGCAAGCGCGGCTGCAGGCCTTGCTCGGTGCCGCGGCGGGCGAAGATCTGGATCACCCCGCCAATCGCATCGCTGCCGTAAATCACCGAGCGCGAACCGCGCAACACTTCCACGCGTTCGATCTGGTCGATGTTCAGGTGCTGCAGATTGCTGTCGCCGGAGGTCGAACTGCCAATGCGCTGGCCATCGACCAGCACCAGACTCTGCGCCGATTGCGTGCCGCGAATGTAGATCCCCGGCAGGCTACCGCGCCCACCGGCCTGCGCCACTTGCACACCCGGCACCCGCTGCAGCAGATCGGTGACGCTGCCCGGTTGCAGGCGGTCGATGTCTTCGCGGGTGAACACGGTGTTAGCGGCGCTGCTGTCGTTGCGCGCTTCGACCTGGCGGTTGGCGCTGATCAGCGTGTCGGGCAGCTTCAGCGCTTCGTCGCGTTCGAAGGTGTCGGCGAGGGCGCTGGCGGCTGGCAGCAGGAGGAGGGGCAGGGCGAGGCGCGAGAGGTTCATCGGTGTTCCCGTGGGTCTTTCTGATGTACACAAATCAAATGTGGGAGCGGGCTTGCTCGCGAAGGCGGTGTATCAGTCCACTCATCATCGACTGATCCGACGCCTTCGCGAGCAAGCCCGCTCCCACATGGGTATTGCGTGTTACTTGTTGAGCAGTTCCAGACGCTCGCGAATCGAGGCTTCGATTCCCGCTTCGTCCAGCCCGCACTCGGCCAGCATCTGCGCCGGTTTCGCGTGCTCGACGTAGATGTCCGGCAAGCCCAGATGCAGCATCGACTTGAGAATGTTCTCGCGCGCCAGGAATTCGCTGACCGCGCCACCGGCGCCGCCCATGATCGCGTTCTCCTCGATGGTCACCAGCAACTCGTGGCTGCCGGCAATCTCGCGTACTAACGCTTCATCCAGCGGCTTGACGAAGCGCATGTCGACCACGGTCGCATCCAGCTTCTCGGCGACTTTCAGCGCTTCGGTCAGTTGCACGCCGAACACCAGCAGGGCGACTTTGCTGCCCTGGCGGCGGACGATGCCCTTGCCGATTTCGATCGGCTCGAGATCCTTGTCGATGGTCGCGTTCGGGCCGGTGCCGCGCGGGTAGCGCACCGCCGCCGGGCCGTTGTACAGGTGGCCGGTGGTGAGCATTTTGCGCAATTCGTTTTCATCGCTCGGGGTCATGATGACCATGCCCGGAATGCAGCGCAGGAACGACAGATCGAAGCTGCCGGCGTGGGTCGGGCCGTCTTCGCCCACCAGACCGGCGCGGTCGATGGCGAACAGCACGTCGAGGTTCTGCACCGCCACGTCATGCACCAACTGGTCGTAACCGCGTTGCAGGAACGTCGAGTAGATCGCCACCACCGGTTTGGCGCCTTCGCAGGCCATGCCGGCAGCGAACGTCACAGCGTGCTGTTCGGCAATCGCAACGTCGAAGTAGCGCAGCGGGAAACGTTCGCTGAACGCCACCAGGTCCGAGCCTTCCTTCATCGCCGGGGTAATCCCGACCAGGCGCGGATCAGCCGCGGCCATGTCGCACAGCCATTCGCCGAACACCGCCGAATACTTCGGCCCGCCGGCCTTTTTCGGCGCAGCAGCCGGGGCGTCGACCGGCTCGAGCTTGGTGATCGCGTGGTAACCGATCGGGTCGACTTCCGCCGGGGCGAAGCCTTTGCCTTTCTTGGTGACGATGTGCAGGAACTGCGGGCCCTTCAGATCGCGCATGTTGCGCAGGGTGGCGATCAGGGTCGGCAGGTCGTGGCCGTCGATCGGGCCGATGTAGTTCCAGCCCAGCTCTTCGAACAGGGTGCCGGGCACCAGCATGCCTTTGGCGTATTCTTCGGTGCGGCGGGCGATTTCCCAGGCGCCGGGCAGGCGCGACAGGACTTTCTTGCTGCCCTCACGCATGCTCGCGTAAGTGCGGCTGGACAGGATCTTCGCCAGATAATTGGACAGGCCGCCGACGTTGCGCGAGATCGACATGTCGTTGTCGTTGAGGATCACCAGCATGTTGGCGTTGACTTCCGGCGCGTGGTTCAGCGCCTCGAAGGCCATGCCGGCGGTCAGCGCGCCGTCACCGATCACCGCAATCGCCTTGCGATCGCTGTTTTGCAGGCGGGCGGCAATCGCCATGCCCAGCGCTGCGCTGATCGAGGTGCTGGAGTGGCCGACGCCAAAGGTGTCGTACTCGCTCTCGGCGCGACGCGGGAAAGCGGCGATGCCGTCCTTCTGGCGCAGTGTTTCCATGCGCTGGCGACGACCGGTGAGGATCTTGTGCGGATACGCCTGATGACCGACGTCCCACACCAACCGGTCATCCGGGGTGTCGAAGACGTAATGCAACGCGATGGTCAGCTCGATGACGCCCAGGCCGGCACCGAAATGCCCACCGGTCTGACCGACCGTGTAGAGCAATTCCAGGCGCAACTCATCGGCCAGGGTTTCCAGCTCGGCTTCGCCTAACCGGCGCAGGCCGTCCGGCGTGTTCGCGCGGTCGAGCAGGGGCGTGGTCGGGCGCTTGCGGGGAATCTCATGAAACGTCGTGGGCATCAGGCGAATCGTTATAGGTATAAAAGATGCGGCAGTTTACCTGATGCATCGCCCCCTGCCCACGCGTTGGTCTTTTTTGGCAGGTTGGCGTTCAGTTGCGCCGCTCGACGATATACCGGGCCAGGTCGCGCAAAGGCTCGGCTGCCGCGTCAAACGGTCGCAGCGCGTACAGTGCCTGATCGCGCAGTTCCAGAGCGTAGACCTTGGCCGCGTCCAGCCCCAGCAGGGCCGGGTAGGTCGGTTTGTCGCGAGCGATGTCGGCGCCCTGGCGTTTGCCGAGGGTTTCGGTATCGCTTTCGACGTCGAGAATGTCGTCCTGCACCTGGAAGGCCAGACCAATGGCCTGTGCATAAGTCTGCAGGGCCTTGAGTTCATCCTTCTCGGCACGACCGCTGGCCAGAGCGCCGAGCTTGACGCTGACTTCGATCAACGCGCCGGTCTTGTGCCGGTGCATTTGCTCCAGCGCTTGCTGATCCAGCTTCAGGCCGACCGAGCCGAGGTCGATGGCCTGACCGCCGACCATGCCTGCCGGGCCGGCCGCGTGCGCCAGCGCCGTGACCTGTTGCAGACGGATGTCAGCGTCGAGGTTGCTCAGGCGCGGGTCGAGCAGGGCGCTGAAGGCCAGGCTCTGCAAGCCGTCACCGGCGAGAATCGCGCAGGCTTCGTCGAATTTCTTGTGGGTGGTGGGCTGGCCGCGACGCAGATCGTCGTCATCCATCGCCGGCAAATCGTCGTGCACCAGCGAATAAGCGTGGATCAGCTCAACCGCGCAGGCCGCGCCGTTGGCTTGTTCAGCCTTGCCACCCAGCGCTTCGCACGCGGCGTAGGCCAGCAGCGGGCGCACGCGTTTACCGCCGATCATCACGCTGTAGTGCATTGCCTCATACAGTCGCGACAGCTCCGGCAGCGGTGCCTTGAAGAGGATTTCCAGTGCCGCATTGACCCGCGCCTGGCTGGTCGCCGAATACGCCGCAATCATTCTGGCTGTTCCGCGTCGAAGGGTTCCTCGGCGAGTTCGCCATCGCGCTCCAGCAGCACTTGCACCTTCTGCTCGGCCTGGGCCAGCGCTGCCTGGCAGTCACGGGTCAGACCGATGCCCTGCTCGAAAGCGGTCAGCGAGTCTTCCAGCGACAATTCACCGTTCTCCAGACGCTCGACCAGTGTTTGCAGGTCGGCGAGGGACTGTTCGAAATCCAGTGCAGCTTTTTTGCGGGCCATGGCGGCGATTTCCGGTTGACGTTAAACCGGCGCGACACTAGCAGATAGGGGGTTTATGGGCAAATGAGCGGGTCTTTCGCGAGCCCTCGCCACAGGGGCAGCGGTTCAATTCGAGGAATTGTCCGGGTAATTGATTTTGTATCGTGTGCTCCGTCCGCCTCCGGGCATACGCTGCAGACAACCCTTTTCCAGCAGTTCCGCCAGATGTCGCGTCGCCGTGGCTTTGGAAACCTTGGCCACCGCCTGATACTGCGCCGCGCTGATACCGTGTTCGAACCCGCGCTCTCCACCGTCAAGCAAACGATTGAGCACTTTACTCTGCTCCACCGAAAGCTCGGATTCACGGTGCGCCTGCCAGAAGCGGGTTTTACCCAGCACACTTTCGATACGCGCGATGGCTTGCTGCAGACTGCGTAAAAGCGTCTGAAGAAACCACGTGAGCCATTGGGTGATATCCAGTGTGGCTTTTTGACTGGCCTCAAGCTCTCGGTAATAGCCGCTTCGGTCATCGAGGATGCTGGCCGACATCGCGTAAAACCGGATGGCCTGTGCTTCGCCTTGCGCCAGCGCCAGATCGGTGATGGTCCGAGTCAGTCGACCATTGCCGTCATCAAACGGATGCAGCGTGACAAACCAGAAATGCGCGATGCCGGCACGTAGCAAAGGATCAAGCGCTGTTTGATGCTGACTGGCCTCGAACCAGGCGAGAAATTTATCCACCTGTCGCTCGAGACCTTGGCGCGCAGGGGCCTCGAAATGCACAGTGGGCCGGTCGAGACGACCGGAAACTACCTGCATCGGCTCCTCGCCGCGAAGCGCACCGACATGCATCGACCTTGCGGTGAAGTCGCTTTCCTGATCCGGAAACAGCCATCGATGCCATTCCAGTAATCGCTCCAGCGTCAGTGGTTCGGCGAAGCGTCGCGTGGCATCGAGCATCAGTTGGGCCAGGCCTTCGCTCCGTTGACTGACTTTATCGCTATCGGGCAACTCCAGCCCCAGGCGTCGAGCCAATGACGAGCGCACCGAGCCGACATTCAACTGCTCACCCTCAATGGCCGAAGAGGTCACGATATTTTGCAACAGTGCGTCGAGTTCGGTCTGAGCGCTCAGGGAGTTGCCTACGGATCCAGCCATGCCCATCAATTGGCCTTGTGCCTGAACGCATTCACGCAGCAGCGGCGCCAGACGTTCTGCCTGCCAGTTGAAGTCGGGCCAATCCGGCTGCTGCCAGATCCATTGAGTGGTCATCGGTTACTGCCTGTAATAGGGGCGTGAGCCGAATAGAAATGCTATTCGGCTCATTTAGTGAGCCGAATATGACGGCTATTCGGCTCACCGTCTACTTTACGGCGTGATTCCCACCGCAAATCCACATGTATCCGATTGTTAAAAAACTGCCGAATCGCTAATCTTCGCGCCTTCTACGACCCCATAGTCACGGGTCTTTCAGACGAAACGCAGTTTCCACCGCTGTGAAGTACCGAGGATCGGGTGCAAGGTTTCGTTCAGGCATGGCAGGAGGCATTACATGCGTTCATTTCTTTGGCTGCTGATCGGTTTGGCCTGCGCGCCTGCGCTGTGGGCGGCGCCGATTGCCGAGCTGTCTGAGCCATCCGGTGGCTGGCGTTACAACGGTCTGCTCGACCGCAGTGAAAACCCGCAAGTCGCCTACCCCACGCCGCCGATCGATCGCGGCATTCAGCGCAATCGCACGATGATTCAGGGCCAGCTCAAGGCCATCGGCAATCAGCGCGGGCCGCACACGCTGGCGGTCAACGGCAACCCACTGAATCTGTACACCGACGATGACGGGCGGTTCGCCCGGCCGTATGCGTTTGGCGCCGGTTCCAACAGTGTCGAAGTGCGCAGTGCCGAGGGCCAGTCGCTCAAGCGCGTGCAGTTCTATGAAGCGAACAACCTGCGCACCCCGGCGAAGATCCGTGTGGTGCTCGGCTGGGACGATCCCAAGGCCGAGCTCGACCTGCACATCATCACCCCGGACGGCCAGCACGCGTTTTTCGCCCATACGGCGCTGACCAACGGCGGCGGTCTGGACCCGGACGGCGTCGATGGCCCCGGCCCGGAAATGTTCACCATGACCGCGCCGCTGCATGGCACCTATCTGGTTTACGTCAACTATTGGGGCAACTTCGGCGACGGCGGCTATAACTTCGAGGAGGCCAGCAATCAGAACGAGGTCATCACCTCGCAAATCACGCTGGTGCTCAACGAAAACACGGTCGACGAAAAACGCGAAACATTCATCGTGCCCCTGCGGGCGATCGGTGATCTGCTGCTGGTCAAGACTTTCAACTATTAAGCATCCCGCTCCACGGATGAACTTCGGGTTTTGTGAACATGAGTGATAACGCTGCTTCTCCGGCCGTCCCGACAGCTGCCGGCCAACCTTCCCGGCGCTGGCCGGCGCTGCTGATCGGCTTGGTCCTGGTGGCCGGGGTGGCCGGTGGTCTTGGCTGGCTGCTGCACAAGCCCAAGTTGCCGGCGGCGGCACTGGCCAGCGACAAGCTCGGCCTGAGTCGTCCGGATGCGCTGCTGGAAACCCGCTCCCTGAGCCAGTTGCCCAAGGACCTGCTGACGGTGCCGTTCCTCAAGGCCACGCTCACCGAGGATTTCGTCTTCTATTACGAAACCCACGCCGACCGCCTGGGGTTGATCGGCAGCCTGCGCCGGATCATTTACGAACACGACCTGAAGCTGCAGGACAGCCTGATCGAGCAGCTTTTCGATCAACCGGCCGACGTCGCGCTGTGGCGTGGCGCCGATGGCCGGCTCAAGGATTTTCTGTTGGTGATGGATCGCGGCGGCTTGGCGAAGCTGCTCGAACCGTTGGCGAAAGTCGCGCTGGACGATTCGCAGCTCAGCGTCTTCGGCAGCCTCAAGGTCGGCGGTGACGAAGTACCGCTGTACCAGCTCAGCTACAACGCCAGCAAATCGCTGCTGTTCGCGTCGCGCGGCGACAAACTGGTGGTGCTGTCCAACCCGAACAAATATTACGACCCGGCCAGTGGCGAATCGGAAGAGTCCGGGCACGTCTCGCCGCAAGCGCTGGCAGCGCTGCTCAACGGCGACAAACTGTTCCCCGAGGCCTTCGGTCTGCCGGCCAAAGCCCCGGAGATCAAACAGCGTCTGTCGGTCAATTCCAGCGTCCTTGCGATGGGCTATCAGCGCTTCATCCCGAACTTCGCCGGGCTGCGTTTCGACATGGATGACAAGGGCTGGCACAGCTACCTCGCCATGGACGAACTGGATAATCAGCCGGACTTCGATTTCAAACCGGTGTGGCAAGCCATGCCGCTGGGCGCCAGTGCCTGCGTGACCTTGCCGGTAGCGGCCGAACCGCAGAAACCGCTGCTGGTGAAACTCGGCGCCGACGAAGCGGTGGCGCAGAAACTCACCGAACACGTGGCTGGCGCGGCGGGCCTGTGCTGGTACGCCGATTCGCGGTTGTACACGCCGTTGCTGGTTGCCAGCCTGAAGGACGAGGACAGCGGCAAGCTCGATGGCGACCTGGGCACGTTGTTCGGTTCGATGGTGGGCGCCTACGAGACGAATGTCGATGAACACGCATTCCCGGTGGTCGAGAAACAGGAAGGCCAGAGCCATGTCTGGCAGCGTCAGGTCAGCTCCAGTTTCGGCCCGTACGCCGCCAAGACTGCCGAGAATCCGGATGCGATCAGCGGTAAAGCGTTCATGAAAGTCAGCCTCGCCCGTCACGGTTCGACGCTGCTGTTTTCCCTCGACGACAAACTGGTGGACAAGGCTCTCGGTACTCTCGACAAGCGCTTCCCGCCGATGGCCGACGTGCTGCCGAAAGATGTGCTGATGCCGATCTACTTCGGCCCCGATTCGATGGCGCAACTGATGCAGCAGGAAACCCTCGACAGCCTGCCGCAGGACATGGAGCCGGTGTTCTACAACGCCGCGCAAACCTACCTGATCCCTAAACTGCGCATCCTCGGCGGCTACGGCAAATACGCTCTGACCCTGCCGGAAGGCAGCGAGCCTGACGGCCACTGGCAATGGCTGCCGCTGGAGTGGAAAGCGCTGTGACGACACTGATCCGCAGCCTCGGCCTGCTCGCGCTACTGCTCAGCGCGGGCGCCCGAGCCGTCGAAACGCCGGCGCTGGATCCGGCGCAGTCCCAGGTGTTCCGCGCCTGGTTCGTGCGCATCGCTCAGGAACAACTGAGCCAGGGCCCGAGCCCGCGCTGGTATCAGCAGGACTGCGCAGGCCTTGTGCGTTTCGCCGCCAACGAAGCGCTGAAAGTCCACGACGACAAGTGGCTGCGCAGCAATGGCCTGTCCAATCGCTACCTGCCGCCGGAGCTGACGCTCAGCGACGAGCAGCGCAAGCTCGCCCAGCAATGGCAGCAGGGCGGCGGCAAGGTCGGGCCGTACGTCAACGCGATCAAACTGATTCAGTTCAACAGCCATCTGGTCAGCCGCGACGTGTCCCAGGCACGCCCTGGCGACCTGATGTTTTTCGATCAGGGCGACGACCAGCACCTGATGATCTGGATGGGCCGCTACATCGCCTATCACACCGGCACCACCACCCCCACTGACAACGGCATGCGTTCGGCAAGCCTGCAGCAACTCATGACATGGAAGGACACCCGATGGATACCCGACGCAGCCAACCCCAACTTCATCGGCGTCTATCGACTGAACTTTCTCTCCCAATGACCGGTGCCCGCATGCTGCGACTCTGCGCTCGAATTCCTCTGCTGCTGGCACTGTTGCTGCCATTGGCGACCGTCAACGCTGAAGATTCGGTGGAGCCGAGCGGCTACACGCCGGTCTCTGGTGAAAGCTTCTTCCTGCTGGCCGACAGCAGTTTCGCCGCCGACGAGCAGGCAATGGTCCGACTCGAGGCGCCGGGCCGCGACTACCGCCGCTTTCGTATGGAACCCTATGGCGGCGCCGACATTCGCGTGTATCGCATCGACAAGCCGCTGGATTTCCTCAAACGTCAGAAGAACCTGCACCGCGTGGTCAGCGACGGTCAGTTCAAAGGCGAGGGCCTGTCCAACACCCTCGCGTACCTGTGGGACAACTGGTACCGCAAATCGCGGCGGGTGATGCAGCGCGCGTTCTCCTACGAGTCGCGCAAGCAGGTCACCGAGGAAGTGCCGGAACTGAAGATGGGCAACGCCATCGCCGCGCCGACGCCGTACGACGCGCAGCCGCAATTCGCGCTGATTCCGGGCCTGCCGGTGGTCAGCCAGTTCCGCTATCCGCTGTGGCAGGCCAAGCCGATCCAGCCGCCGGCCGGAGTCAATCTGGCCGGGTCTTCCAGCGAGTTCGTCAGCGTTGCGCCGGGTAACGTGTACATCCCGTTGGGCAACCTGAAGCCGGGCCTGTACCTGGTCGAAGCGCTGATCGGCAAGTATCGCGCGACCACCATGGTCTTCGTTTCCAACACCGTGGCAGTGAGCAAGATTGCCGGTGATGAATTGCTGGTCTGGGCCGCACGCAAACACGAAGGCAGTTCGGTGCCGAAGGTCAATGTGCTGTGGACTGACGGCCTCGGCGTGATGAGCAGCGGTGCCACTGATGCCGATGGTTTGCTGCGCCTGAAACACGTCAGCCCCGAGCGTTCGTTCGTCATTGGCGAGGACGAAGAGGGCGGGGTGTTCGTCTCGGAAAACTTCTATTACGACAGCGAAATCTACGACACCAAGCTCTACGCGTTCACCGACCGACCGCTGTATCGCCCGGGGGATTGGGTGTCGCTGAAAATTGTCGGTCGCGATTTCAAGAATGCGCGGGATTCGGTGCTGCCGGGCGCTGCTGACGTCAACGTCAGTGTGCTTGATGCCACCGGCACCGAGCTGCAACGCCTCGACCTGAAACTCGATTCCAAGGCTGGCACTCAGGGCCGGTTCCAGTTGCCGGATAACGCCGTGGCCGGTGGTTACGAGATCCGTTTCAACTACAAGGATCAGGCCTACAGCAGCGCCTTCCGCGTGGCCGAGTACATCAAGCCGCACTTTGAAATTTCCTTGAACCTGGCCAAGCAGGATTACCGCACCGGCGAGCCGGTGAAGGGCAGTCTGGTGCTGTTGTACCCGGACGGCAAACCGGTGGCCAACGCCAAACTGAGCCTGAGCCTGCGTGCCCAGCAACTGTCGATGGTCGACAACGAATTGCAATACCTCGGGCAATTCCCGGTGGAGTTGACCAGCACTGAACTGACCACCGACAGCAAGGGCAACGCGACCCTCGACCTGCCGGCCGCCGACAAACCGAGCCGTTACATGCTCACCGTGTTTGCCAGCGATGGCGCGGCGTATCGGGTCAAGACCACCAAGGAAATCCTCATCGACCGTGGCGCGGCGAGCTTCCGCCTGGGCGCGCCGCAACGTTTCAGCGCAGTCAACGACAAAGTCGCGTTCAGCTACGCCAACGAGGGCGGCAGCGAGCAGAGCAAAGCTGTGACCCCAAGCAGCTACAGCTGGGTGCGTCTGGAAGACCAGAGCACTGGCGAAGGCAAACTCGCGGCGACTGACAAAGGCTTTAGTCTGGCCTTCGAGCGTCCGGGTACTTACAACCTGACGCTGAAAGATCAGCACGGTCGCGTCCTCGGCGCCACCGGCCATTCGGTCACCGGTGAGGGGGTCAAAGCGGTGCCGGGCACCGTGGAAATCGTCCTCGACAAGCCCGAGTACAAGTCCGGCGATGAAGCGCTGGCACTGATCACCTTCCCTGAGCCGGTCAGCGATGCACTGCTGTCGCTGGAGCGCGACAAGGTCGAAGCCACCGCGCTGCTGGCCAAGGGCGGCGACTGGCTGAAACTGGAAAAACTCAGCGACACCCAATACCGCGCGCGCATTCCGGTGAAGGACAACTTCGCGCCGAACCTGACCTTTTCGGTGCTGTACACCAAGGGCGGGCAGTACAGTTTCCAGAACGCCGGGATCAAAGTGATTGCCCCGCAAATCGACGTGGCGATCAGCACCGACAAACAGGTGTATCTGCCGGGCGACACGGTGACCGTCGACCTGACTACGCAGTTCGCCGGTAAAGCAGTTCCGGCGCATCTGACGGTGAGTGTTGTCGATGAAATGGTCTACGCGCTGCAACCGGAAGTCGCGCCGACCATCGACCAGTTCTTCTACCACCCGCGTCGCAATAATGTGCGCACCAGCGCCAGCCTGTCGTTCATCAGTTATGACGTAGCGTTGCCGGGCAGCCCCGGCGCGCCGGGCAAGGCCAACCGCAGCGAACGTGGGGTGAAAGTGCTGGAGCGCCCACGTCGTGAAGACGTCGACACCGCCGCGTGGCAGCCGGAATTGCTCACAGGTGCCGACGGCAAAACCCGTTTCACCTTCAAGATGCCGGACTCGCTGACCCGCTGGCGCATCACCGCCCGGGCCATTGCCGATGACGGTCAGGTCGGGCAGAAGAAGCAGTTCGTCCGTTCGGAAAAACCGCTGTACCTGAAGTGGAGCGGGCCGAGCAAATTCCGCAAGGGCGATCAGCCGCAACTCGGTGTGTTTGCCTTCAGCCAGGCCGAAAAACCGGTCAAGGCTGAGCTGGTCACCCATTACGCTGGCGCCGAACAACGCCTGCCGGTAACCCTGAACAACGGCATCAACTACGTGCCGCTGCCAGCGTTCGCCCTGGCGACCGGTGAGTGGACAGCGGAGCTGGTGCAGGATGGCAAAACCGCTGACGCCCTCGCCGTGCGCCTGAGCGCGACCGGTGACGGCTGGCAAGTCACGCAAACCCAGAGCCTCGACGTGGCCAGCGGCGACACCCCGTTGAGCCTGCCGGCGGACGCCACCGACATTCGTCTGCGTCTGGATGACAGTCCGCAAGCGCTGTTCCGTTCCGCGCTCGATGATCTGCTGAGCTACCCGTACGGCGGCGTCGAGCAGACTGCCAGCCGTTTGCTGCCGCTGAGCATTGCTTATCCGTCGCTGGCGTCGAACCCGCAGATCCGCGATCGCCTGCGCCTGATCATGCAGAACAGCCGTCTGCGTCTGGTGCAAATGGCCGGGCCGTCGGCGAGCTTCACCTGGTGGGGCTTCGACGGCGAGCCGGACGCGTTCCTCACCGCTTACGCCTACTACGCCGACTGGAACGCCAGTCAGGTGCTGGAACTGACCTTGCCACCGGAGCACTGGCAGCGAGTGCTGGAGGTCTACGCCAAGCAAGCGCCGAACACGCCGCTGCTGCAGCGGGCACTGATTCTGTCGTTCGCCAAGCAGATGCACCTGCCGGTGAATACCCTGCTCAGCGGTTTGATGGACGATCTGGCCAAGGCCGGTGAGGGCAATGCCGAAAACCTGATGGGCGATGGTGAAGACAGCCTGGTGATGAGCGACCCGGATTCGGCGCTCGGTCTGGCGGCAGCGCGGGTGTTGACCGCGGCGCTGACCACGCAGTCGAAAGTCGCGTTGCCGGAGGCATTCAACCGTCAGGTTGGCGCGGCGCAACAGCGTCTGGCGGTCAGTTCGCAGCCGTTTGCCGAAGCGCTGAACCTGTCGCTGCAACCGTTTGATCAGGCGCGGGCGACGGCGCTGTTGCAACGTCTGTTGCCACAGCAATCGACCCTCGAACGCGCCCTGGCGCTGAGCTGGTTGCAACGCAGCATCGCCCAGGCCTCGCCGACCATCGCACTGATGCCGGGTGAAGGCTGGAAGAAAAACTACGGCGCAACCGGCGAGATGTTCTGGACCTGGCAGGGTGCGACGCCGGTGCCGAGCGTGTTGTCGGTGTCCGGCACGCAGGAGCGTCCGCTGCGGGCGGCGTTGAGCTTCCAGACCCAGCAACCGGCGGTCGACCCAATGGCCGTGACCATCACCCGTCGTCTGTCGCGACTGGTGCCGGGTGACGAAGCGTTCACCTTCAAACTGGAACCGGTCGGCAGCAAACCGCTGTCCAGCGACAGCCTGTACCTGGACGAAGTGATCCTCACCAGCAAGGCGCCAAAACCGCTGCGCTACGGCATGCTCGAAGTGCCGCTGCCGCCGGGCGCCGACGTTGAGCGCACCACCTGGGGCATCAAGTTGCAGGGCAAGGACGGCACCGAGCCGACCGCGCTGGAGAAGGCGCGCTTCGAACCGGGGCAATTGGCCTACGCGGTGCCGGTGGATGCGCTGAGCGGCGAATTGCGTCTGCGCCATCTGGTGCGGTTCTCGCAGAAGGGTCAGTTCAACCTGCCGCCGGTGCGTTTCACTCAGGTCTACGCGCCGCAGCATCAGGCCCGGGAAGCGAAAGCCGCCCTCGGTCAGGTCACGGTCAACTGACATGAACCGGCCGCTGCTGTGGCTGCTGATGTGTGTGATGCCTGCGCTGGCGACGGCGCAGGATGAGCCGTTGCGGCTGGCGTACAAGGGCGAGTTGCTGGCGCTGAATCAGACGCAACTGACCGCCCGCGAGCCCTTGCCGTCGACGCTGGAAACGCCGCTGGGCAGCCTGTGGAAATTGTTCGTCTATGCGTGGCTGGTGGATACCGGTGCGCGCGAGCCGGCGTATGAGTGTCGCGGACAGTCCAAGGACGAGGTTTATTGCTGTTCGGCGGGCGGCAGGATCGAGCGTGATCAGGCGTTGGTCAAATCCTGCGGGTTGTACTTTGAGCCGGCACGGTTAGGCATTGCTGCTGCCGATTGGCGCACGTATTGGCAGGCGCGGCAGGCGCCTTCGTGGCTGCTGGATTTGCCAGCCGTGCAGCCGGCCACGCGGGTTTCGGTGGCTGACTTGCTGAAGGTGTTGTCGTTGCTGCCGGCGCAGGAGCAGATGCGCCGCGTATTGCTCGACGTCGTGCTGAATGCGGCGGACGGCAATGTCGTCGGCGAACTGGGTGGCCGCCTGCGGGTGAAAACCTGGAGCTGGCTCGGCGATCAGGATCCGCAATCGCGGCAGGGTGGTTTCGCCGGTTGGACGGCGGATGGTTCGCCGATCTGGGCCGGTGGGCGTGGCACCAGTCAGATGGTTTTGCGCCATTACGGACAGGCGTTGGCGACAGTGTTGCCTTCTTCGTGGCCGGCGGAAGCAGGGCGTTGTGTTGAGGTCGGGCTGTTCTCGCACTATCCGTTGTCGCGTGTTCTGGCAGGGGATCGGGTGGTGTCTTCCGGCTCGTTGCAAGGCGACTACCGCGTCGAGTTCGCCAACGGTAACGCGCTGGATATCCACAGCGCCGGCGAACTGTTTCTGCTCAACGACAAACTGGTTGCACGGCTCGATCGCGAAGAATACGTCGCCCGCGTCCTTGAGCGCGAAGCCAAACCCGAGCCCGCCGAAGCCGCCAAGGCGCTGGCCGTGGCGATCCGCACCTATCTGCTGCAAAACGCCACGCGCAACGGCGATTGCCTGAGCATCGACGACAGCAGCAACCGCCAGCGCGTCGCCCCGCGACCGGCCTCGGCCGAGTCGCGCAACATCGCGGCGTGGACGGCGGATCTGGTGTTGGCCGGCAGCACCGTCACCTATCACTCCGATCAACCCGGCCCGGACAAACTCGCCTGGCAGCAAGCCGTCGAGCAGGCCAATGCCGGCCAGCGCTACGACGCGATTCTGCTGCACGCCTATCCGCGCGCCAGCCTCAGCCGTTGGGACAACCCGGTGGCCTCCTGTGAAGCACTGCCCGCCGCCCAGGACTGGCTGCAAAAGCAGCGTCGCGGCTGGCGCCCGACACTGGAAAGCGAAACCGGCTACAACGAAGTCAGCACGTTCGCCGTGTGCAAACTGGCATTCGGCCGCCCGTTCGTTGATCGCGAGCGCCAGCGTATATACGTGCGCGGCGTGCTGACCCTGCAGGATCGCCTCGACCTGACTCACGAATATCTGCACCTGGCCTTTGAAGCACATCCCAATGGCCAGGATGAAACCTACATCGAAGGGCTCGCCCGTCACCTCTTGCTGGAATAGACCATGACACTCCGTTATCCACAGGTCTTGTTGTTGCTCTGCGCATTCAATGCATTGCCGATGGCAATGGCCGCCGACAGCGTCAAACTCGACACCCCGGTCGGCGGCTGGCGCACCGGCGCGCCCGAGGGCGAAGGCGAAAATTTCCGCCAGACCGTCAACTACCCGGCTTCCTCGGTCAACACTCCGGTGGGCCAGGCCAACACGGCGCGCATCAGCGGCGAAATCAAAGCCACCCCCAAGAGCAAGGAGCCCGGCCGACTGATCGTCAACGGTGTCAGCATGCCGCTGAAAATCGACGACAGTGGCCGCTTCGACCGCCCGTTCTCCTTCCCCAACGGCAGCAACAGCGTCGAAGTGCGCAGCCCCGACGGCCAGCAACGCCACCGCACCCAGTTCCTCAACGCCAGCGGCGGCGCCACCCCGGCCAAACTGCGCGTGCTGCTCTCCTGGGACAGCGACGGCACCGACCTCGACCTGCACCTGATCACCCCCGACGGCGCGCACATCTGGTACGGCGACCGCGTCGCACCCAATGGCGCCGCCCTCGACGTCGACGTCACCACCGGCTACGGCCCGGAAATCTTCGCCATGCCGGCGCCGATCAAGGGCCAATATCTGGTGTATGTGAACTACTTCGGCGGAGGTTATCGGGGGGATGATGAAGGCGGGGAGGAGGCTGTGCAGCCGCTGACCACGGCGCAGGTGACGGTGATTACCGAGGAAGGCACGCCGAGCGAGAAGATGGAGACGTTTGTGGTGCCGATGCGGGCGGTGGGTGAACTGACGTTGGTGAAATCGTTCAGCTATCCCTGAGCAGCAGCCTGCTCAGGGTTGCACTAGAAACCGGGCGGAATATAACCAGGCACGAACGGCACGTTGATGCACTTGCCGTGAATGATCTTTCCGTCTTCGATTCTGAACAGCACGATCTTTTTCGCCTTGTTGACGGTGGCTTCAAGTTTGCAATCGGAACTGTGACCGACCGTCTCGTAGTACTCGGTGTAAACCATGCCGTTACCGGTGTGATTCATTGAAGTACCGGCCGCTTCCGTGGTGGTCCAACTGGACGATTTGTACCAGGTGAGCACAGCCAGATTCTCGCCGTTGGCCCCGGTCTGTTTTTTCATCGAGTCGGGTTTGCCGAACAGATCGAGCGCTTCCTGCACATCGCGTCCTTCCCAGCGCGACTGGGCAATCAAGTGGCAACCATTGATCAGCAAAACAGCGGGCGTTATCAGCAGCGCCAATAACGTTTTAGTCCATGGGTTCATCGTGATTCCCGCCGCTTACTTGTTGCCCAGGATCGAGTCGAGGTTATCCATCATCTGGCCTTTCTCCTGAATCGGCGCCAGTTTGAAGAACATCTGCTGCAGGCCCTGAATCATCTGCAAGTACTCCATCTTGCCCAGCGCGATCATGTCCTTTTTGGCAGGTGAGCAAACGAACTCGCTGGTGCGCTGCACCCAGAACTCCTTCGGCTGCTGCCATTGGTCATTAACTTTCAGGTTGCGCATCATGTAGGCGATGCGATCTACGGACTGGCCGTTGAGCATTCGGACCTTGTTCGTTGAACACTGAACTTCGAGGTTATAGGCATCGATCATCGGTTTGCCGGGTTCCTCATACACCAGCGTTACGGCCACCAACTTGGCGCCTTTGGTGTGTTTCGACGGCACGACTGAAGTGCTGTCGGCGACATACATGATGTTCTTGTGGGGAACGCCGTTGCCGTAAATGATCCACCAGTCACCGACGAGCTTCTGCTCCTCTGCCATGGCTGAAGAGGTAGCGGTCAGGAGTGCGGTCAGTAGAACAACGGATTGATTGAGTTTGAAAAACGACGACATGGTGTTGCTCCATTCCTTGGCGCTTTTGTAATGCACAAAAACAGAATGGAAATTTAGTGGTGAGGTTGGGCGCGGGGCAATTAGGGCGGATGTGCTAATGGCTTATTGCGATGCCTGAGTGGCGGGTGCTGCCCGGTTAATCTGTCGAGCTCGTCAAGATAACGTTGCTTTCAGGCAGGCATTAAAAAGCCGGCTTGTGGCCGGCTTCTCGGGGACTGGCTTGGTTTATTTTTGGTAAACCGCGTCAGCCTTCAAAACGTACACCCGGATCTGCGTCCGGCTGTGGGACTTGGTCAGACGTTGGTCTGCCGCGTCAGGCGTCATCTGAGCCGCGGGAGCGGGGCGATGCGCAAATGTGGGGCGCAGGATACTGAGTTTTGTTGGGGATTCCCAGCCTCAACTGCGGAATAGAGCCACTGCGGGGGGCAAAATTCGTAATTTGTACTGATTTTCGGGGCCTCTTCGCGAGCAGGCTCGCTCCCACAGGGTTTGGTGCAGGGTTGAAGATCCGTATCCGATCAGAGAAACGGTACCACCGGCCGGCGTTTGCCCAGGGTCGACCACCAGAATACCCAGCCCAGAATGTGTATCCGCTGCTCATCGATTTGTGCTGCGCGGAAGATTTCGTCCGGGTATTCGGCGCTGTTGTGGCTGCGCAGGCGCAGGGCGTTGCCGGGCATGCGGTGCAGGTATTTGATGCGCAGCATGCCGTCGTGTTCGATGGCGTAGATTTCGCCGTCGACCACCTGGGTCAGGCCGCGGTCGATGCCGACGATGGAGCCGTCTTCGATGCGCTCGGCCATGCTGTTGCCGATCATGTGCGCGCAAATGGCGTCGCTTGGGCGGATTTCCAGTTGGGCGAGATGGGCCCGGGGCAGGCGGACGGTCTGCTCGGGGTCGAGGATGACGTGGGTTTTGTCGGCGCCGGCGCTGAGCGGTGTTTCCTTGAAAAACGGCAGTTCGATGTCGTTGGGGTTGATGATGGAATAGACGCCGTTGACGGACTGCGCGTCGAAGGTGTCGCCGTTGCTGGCAGGCGTTTGCAGGCGGGGTGACTCTTTGCTGCCTTCGCCGGTTTTCAGCCACTCGCTGTTGACCGAGAGCAGGCGTGAGACTTCCTCCATGCGATACGCCGGGACGCCCCGGGTGTACCAGTTATGAATGTTTTGGGCTTCCGTGCCCCAGAACTTTGCGAATCCCGTGGTGGTGATGTTCGCTGCTTCCAGGAGTGCCTTGAATCTTGGACCGCTAGTGTTCTTTCTCATAAACACCGAGTCTACGGCCGTGCCAGAGCGGTTTGAATAAACCGGCTGTTCAAAAAAAGCCTGTATTTTGCGACTGGATGTAAGACGTGCTTGTGGGAAATCACTCACTTCGAAACTTTTCTGTAGTCCGCAATAAACACACTGTTTAAAGCGGCGTTTTTCAGGCACAAAAAACCCCGGATCAACCGGGGTTTTCTTCAAGCGTCATCCAGCCAGCAGATGCTTAGCCCTTGTAGGCAGCAACCGACTTGGTGATCGCGTCGCGAGCGGCGTCAGCGCCAGCCCAGCCTTCGATCTTGACCCACTTGCCTTTTTCGAGATCTTTGTAGTTCGCGAAGAAGTGCTCGATCTGCTGGATCAGCAGCGGTGGCAGGTCGGTGTATTCCTTCACGTCGACGTACAGCTGGGACAGCTTGTCGTGTGGGACTGCGATGACTTTGGCATCGCCGCCGCCGTCGTCGGTCATGTTCAGGATGCCGACTGGACGCGCGCGGATCACCGAGCCTGGAGCAACCGGGTAAGGGGTCACAACCAGCACGTCGAGGGGATCACCGTCGTCAGCCAGGGTGTTCGGGATGTAACCGTAGTTGGCCGGGTAGAACATTGGGGTGGCCATGAAACGGTCAACGAACAGGCAATCGCTGTCTTTGTCGATTTCGTATTTGATCGGCGCGTGGTTGGCCGGGATCTCGATCGCGACGTAGATGTCGTTCGGCAGGTCTTTGCCAGCCGGAATCTTGCTGTAGCTCATTGGGCGTTGCCCCCGTAGTTGACCAAAAAAACTTGGCCGGATTGACCAAAAAGTGGCGGCGATTATAGGCATATTCCTACGCCGACGCCACGTACCAGAAGTCGTGCAGCGCTTACTCGTGCGCCTGATAGACCGGGTCTGTGGCCTGAAGTTGCCGCAGCCTGCCCAACGGATCCTGCCGGTAGAAAAGCTGCAGTTGCAAGTAGACCTGTGGATAAGCCGCGTGCAGCAGATCCGGAGCGCTGAAGAAGTATTCGCTGGTGACCGCAAAGAACTCCGCCGGGTTCTCCGCGGCGTACGGGTCGATGGCGGTTTCGGCGTCGGGGTTGCGGTCGAGCTGGCGGTTGAGGTCATCGTAGGCGTGTTGCATGACCTCGGCCCAGTCGCTGACGCGCATGTCGGCGTGCAGTGGCGGCAGACCGTTGGCGTCGCCGTTGAGCATGTCGAGTTTGTGCGCCAGTTCGTGGATCACCAGGTTGTAGCCTTCCCAGCCACCACTGGCCATCACCCCCGGCCAGGCGAGGATGATCGGCCCCTGTTGCCAGGCTTCGCCACTGTGTTCGCCGTCCCACTCGTGCTCGACCCCGCTGGCATCGCGATGCCGTTGCGGACTGAGGAAGTCGTCGGGGTAGAGGACGATTTCGTGGAATCCCTGATACCAGTTCAAGTCGCCGAGATTGAGCAGCGGCAACTGGGCCTGGGCGGCGAGCAGCAGGCGCTGTTCCTGATGCAGTTCGACGCCGGGCAGGGCGGTCAGGTGTTTTTCTTCCAGAAACAGCACGCTGGCTTCACGCAACCATTGGTCTTCGGCGGCGCTGATGCCGTCGAGAAAGCTCAGGTGATGGCGCACCCGTTGCCACAGGTCGTCGGCAATCGGGTGCCTGGCCAGAATGCGCCGGCGACGCCAGGCGCTCAGTGACCACATCGGATCAGTGGGTTTCGGCTTTGGAGCTGGAGCCGCCGAAACGGCTGCGCACCACGCCGATGATCATCGGCACCAGCGACAGCAGGATGATGCCAACCACCAGCAACGACAGGTTCTTCTTGATGAACGGCACGTTGCCGAAGAAGTAACCCAGGGTCACCAGGCCGCCGACCCAGAGGATGGTGCCGAACACGCTGAACGCGAAGAAGCGCGGGTAGGGCATCTTCCCGACGCCGGCGACGAACGGGGCAAACGTGCGGATGATCGGCAGGAAGCGCGCCAGGGTCACGGTTTTGCCGCCGTGCTTGTCGTAGAAATCGTGGGTTTTTTGCAGGTAATCGCGACGGAAGATTTTCGAATTCGGGTTGCTGAAGAGTTTTTCGCCCGCCGTTCGGCCGATCACATAGTTGGTGCTATCGCCAAGGATCGCCGCGAGCATCAGCAGCCCGCCCAACAGCACCGGATCCATGCCACCGCCCGCTGCCACGGCACCGGCGATGAACAACAGCGAATCACCCGGCAGGAACGGCATCACCACCAGACCGGTTTCACAGAAGATGACAGCGAACAGAATCGCGTAGATCCACGGCCCGTAGTTGGTGACCAGCAAATCGAGGTACACATCGAGATGCAGGATAAGGTCGAGCGGGTTGAAATCCATGGGGGCACCTGTGGTGACGGCCCGACTCGGCAGGCCTGTGCGGATGATTCGGGTGTAAGCCTACAGCGGGGTGTAGTTTTTCTTACAAGCCGGAAAGCTCGGGATTATACGGTCTGAGAGGTGAAAAGCGCGTTGGTTTTGTAGCGAGGGATGTCGGGGTGTGAACAAATGTCAGGCAGACTTCGGGTTTGATAAAAGATCAAAAGATCGCAGCCTTCGGCAGCTCCTGCATTGGAATGCGTTCTGCCGAAGGCTGCGATCTTTTGATTTCAGAGCTCGTCGCTGATCGGCAGCACGTAGTTCTTGAACTCGGTGTCTTCCTTGAAGCCAATGGATTCGTAGGTTTTCTGCGCCACCTCGTTGTTGCTGCTGGTGGAAACGCGCATGCGCACAGCCTGGGTTTCCTTGGCCATTTTCTTCGCGGTGCGGATCAGGTTGTCGGCCACCAGTTGGCGGCGGGCGTCTTCGGCGACATAGATGTCATTGAGGATCCACACGCGCTTGAGCGACAGCGAGGAAAAGCTTGGATACAGCTGGCAGAAACCCATGAGCTTCTTGTCGTCCTCATCGGCCAGGGCCAGATAAATCACCGACTCCTTGCGACGCAGGCGTTTTTCGAGAAACGCGCGGGAGGAGTCCGGGTAGGGCAGGGAACCGTAGAACTCGCGATATTTGACGAACAACGGGGTCAGCAAATCCAGGTGTTCGAGGGTCGCTTGAATAATCCGCATGATAGGTCTCGTCTTCAAGTGGCTGTCTTCAACTGCTCTGACGGCGATGGGAAACCCTGCGGCCGTGCGTCGATCCTGCCTGAAAGCAGCGCAGAAACGCAATGCGGAAACGGTTCAGGTTGTGGGCGGATCAAGCAGGAAGTTTCCCTTCATGTCCGCACCGGCGTCCGACTCCAGCGTCTGCACCTGCGCTTCGTCCTTCAGATTGACCCCCGACAGCTGCCGCCGGCAGGCTTCGCGCATCAGATACAGCAGGCGATGCGCCGCCATGCCGTAGCTCAAGCCCTCAAGCCGCACGTTGGAGATGCAATTGCGGTAGGCATCGGTCAGCCCGACTTTTGGATTGTAGGTGAAATATAAACCGAGGCTGTCGGGCGAGCTGAGGCCCGGACGCTCTCCGATCAGCATCACGACCATTTTTGCACCCAGCAACTGGCCGATCTCGTCACCGATGGCGACGCGACCCTGTTCCACCAGCACTACCGGGGCAAGCGACCAGCCGTCGGCGCTCATCTGCTCCTCCAGGCGCGTCAGAAACGGCAGGGTATGCCGATGCACCGCCAGTGCCGACAGGCCGTCCGCCACCACAATCGCCAGATCGACCCCGCCGGGGTTGGCCTGCGCGTAATCCCGCAGGCTCTGCGCCGAGGTGTCGCTGAGCTTGCGCCCCAGATCCGGGCGTTGCAGGTAGCTGTTGCGATCAGTCGCGGCGCTGTGAAGCAACAAGGTCTCGCGCCCGCGCTCGCTCAGTTGCGCGCTGAGCCCGGCGTGGTCGAACGGCAGATGCACCGCATCCCGTGCCTGAGCGTGGGCGAACTGGAAATCCAGCTGGGCGCTGGTCGGCAGGCTGGTGCCGGTGCGGCCGAGGGCGATGCGCGCCGGGGTCAGGCGGCGCAGCTCCAGCCACGGGTTTTGCGGATCGACAGGCGGTTTTTCCATCACACTCATCCCAGTTGCGCCAGCGCCTGGCGGAAGGCCGGCGGCAGGTTGTTGCCAAAGCGAACCTTGCCGTCCGCCTGGGTGAAGATGCCCATGTTCGCCAGCCATTGCTCGAACTCCGGCGCCGGTTTCAGGCCCAGGGTCTGGCGCGCGTAGAGCGCGTCGTGAAACGAGGTGGTCTGGTAGTTGAGCATGATGTCGTCGGAGCCGGGGATGCCCATGATGAAGTTGATTCCGGCCACACCGAGCAGGGTCAGCAGGGTGTCCATGTCGTCCTGATCGGCTTCGGCATGGTTGGTGTAGCAGATGTCGCAGCCCATCGGCACGCCGAGTAACTTGCCGCAGAAGTGGTCTTCGAGGCCGGCGCGGATGATCTGTTTGCCGTTATAGAGGTATTCCGGGCCGATGAAGCCGACCACGGTATTCACCAGAAACGGCTTGAAGTGCCGCGCCACGGCATAGGCCCGGGTTTCGCAGGTCTGCTGGTCGACACCGTGGTGGGCGTTGGCCGACAGCGCGCTGCCCTGACCGGTCTCGAAATACATCAGGTTCTGCCCCAGAGTGCCGCGCTTCAGGCTCAGCCCCGCGTCATGGCCTTCCTGCAATACGTTGAGGTTGATGCCGAAACTGGCGTTGGCCGCTTCGGTGCCAGCGATCGACTGGAACACCAGGTCCAGCGGCACGCCACGGTTGATCGCCTCGATCGAGGTGGTGACGTGGGTCAGCACGCAGGCCTGGGTCGGGATGTCATAGCGCTGGATGATCGCGTCGAGCATTTCCAGCATCGCACAGATCGAGGCGATGCTGTCGGTGGCCGGGTTGATCCCGATCATCGCGTCGCCATTGCCGTACAGCAGACCGTCGAGAATGCTCGCGGCGATGCCGGAGGGCTCGTCGGTCGGATGGTTCGGTTGCAGCCGGGTCGACAAGCGCCCGCGCAGGCCGAGGGTGCCGCGAAACCTGGTGACCACGCGGATCTTCTGCGCCACCAGCACCAGATCCTGCACGCGCATGATCTTTGACACGGCGGCGACCATTTCTGGAGTCAGTCCGGGGGCGAGGGCGCGCAGGCTGGTTTCGTCAGCGGCGTCGCTGAGCAGCCAGTCGCGGAAACCACCGACGGTGAGGTGGCTGACCACGGCGAAGGCTTGTTTGTCGTGGGTGTCGATGATCAGTCGGGTGACTTCATCAGACTCGTACGGAATCAGCGCTTCCTGTAGGAAGTGCGTGAGCGGGATGTTGGCCAGTGCCATTTGTGCGGCCACGCGTTCGCCGTCATTGAGCGCGGCAACACCGGCCAGAAAGTCACCGGAGCGCGCCGGGCTGGCCTTGGCCATGACGTCCTTGAGGCTGTCGAAGCGGTAGGTCTGGGCGCCGACGGAATGGGCAAATGCGGCCATGGGGCGGTGTCCTCCTGATTCTGTGGGTAACTCGGTCTCCCTGTGGGAGCGGGCTTGCTCGCGAAAGCGTCGTGTCAGACGACATCGTTGTTGGATGACACGACGCCTTCGCGAGCAAGCCCGCTCCCACAGGGGGATCTTCATGCACTTCTATATAGCGGGCACCGGGCGACAGGCCCGGTGCCGGTGCAACTAGATACCTTCGAGCATAGCGTCTGCCGGCGCTTCTGAGCGTTGCTTGGCGGTCAGCTGGAAATACAGGTAGCCGGCGGCCATAAAGCCCAGGAACACACAGCCGATCAGCGTGTTGAACCACGCCATCGCCACCAGGCACACCACCGCCAGGAACAGCGCAATCGCCGGCACCACCGGGTAGCCCGGGGCGCGGAAGGTGCGTTCCAGGTTCGGTTCGGTTTTGCGCAGTTTGAACAGGCTGAGCATGCTGATGATGTACATCACGATCGCGCCGAACACCGACATGGTGATCATCGCAGCAGTCAGGGTCATGCCTTGCAGATTGACCAGTCCATCGCTGTAAATCGCCGCGATACCAATCACACCACCAGCCAGAATCGCCCGATGCGGGGTCTGGAAGCGCGACAGTTTGGCCAGGCTTTTCGGCAGGTAACCGGCGCGGGCGAGGGCGAAGAATTGTCGCGAGTAGCCGAGGATGATCCCGTGGAAACTCGCCACCAGGCCGAACAGGCCGATCCACACCAGCATGTGCATCCACGATGAGTTGTTGCCGACTACCGCTTTCATCGCCTGCGGCAGTGGATCGTTGATGTTCGACAGTTGGCGCCAGTCGCCGACACCGCCGGCCATCACCATCACGCCGATGGCGAGGAACACCAGAGTCAGAATGCCGCTGACGTAAGCCTTGGGAATCGTGCGTTTCGGATCCTTGGCTTCTTCGGCGGCCATGGCCGCGCCTTCGATGGCGAGGAAGAACCAGATCGCGAACGGGATCGCGGCAAAGATTCCGGGGATCGAGCCCAGGGTGAACTCGTTGGCACCCGACCAGCCGTTGAGCACGAAGTTGCTGAAGCTGAAGCCCGGCGCGACCACGCCCATGAATACCAGCAGTTCGGCGACCGCCAGCACAGTGACCACCAGCTCAAAAGTCGCGGCAATGCTGACGCCGAGGATGTTCAGGGTCATGAACACGAAATACGCGCCGACCGCTGCCACCTTCGGATCCAGCTCCGGGTACTGCACATTGAGGTAGGCGCCGATGGCCATGGCGATCGCCGGTGGGGCGAAGACGAATTCGATCAGCGTGGCGATGCCGGCGATCAGTCCGCCTTTTTCGCCGAACGCCCGGCAGCTGTAGGCAAACGGCCCGCCCGCGTGGGGAATCGCGGTGGTCAGTTCGGTGAAGCTGAAGATGAAGCAGGTGTACATGGTCGCGACCATCAGCGCCGTGACCAGAAATCCGAGGGTGCCCGCGGTGCCCCAGCCGTAACTCCAGCCGAAGTATTCGCCGGAAATCACCAGGCCGACGGCAATACCCCAGAGGTGCAGGGTGCCGAGTGTGGGTTTGAGCTGTGTGGTGGAAGTCATAAGTCCTCTCTGTTTTTTATTGTTCGATCTGTTGGACTTTCGGGTGCAGTGGTTGAGGTGGATGGATGCTGTTCACGCAGCGGCAGTTTTTGTGCAAATCCTGAATGACGGGTACGCAAGGGCCGTGCCAGAGCGGCCAGGCCTTGTGTTGTGTCATTGAGGACGCCATCGCGAGCAGGCTCGCTCCCACAGTGGATTTGTGCCGAGCCTGTGTATGTGGTGCGACACGACTCCCCTGTGGGAGCGAGCCTGCTCGCGAAAGCGGTCGAAAGGGCGACACAGAAATATCTGTATCGCCCCCGGGTTTTAGAAGAAGCCCAACGGATTGATGTCGTAGCTCACCAGCAGGTTTTTGGTCTGCTGATAGTGATCGAGCATCATCTTGTGGGTTTCACGGCCGACGCCGGACTTCTTGTACCCGCCGAACGCGGCGTGCGCCGGGTACAGGTGGTAGCAGTTGGTCCACACACGACCGGCCTTGATCGCACGGCCCATGCGGTAGGCGCGGTTGATGTCGCGGGTCCACAGGCCGGCGCCGAGGCCGAACTCGGTGTCGTTGGCGATCGCCAGGGCTTCGGCTTCGTCCTTGAAGGTGGTGATGCTCACCACCGGGCCGAAGATTTCTTCCTGGAACACGCGCATTTTGTTGGTGCCCTTGAGCAGGGTCGGCTGGATGTAATAGCCGGTCGCCAGGTTGCCCTCGAGTTTTTCCACCTTGCCGCCGGTCAGCAGCTCGGCGCCTTCACCCTTGGCGATTTCCAGGTATGACAGGATCTTGTCGAATTGCTGCTCGGACGCCTGCGCACCAACCATGGTGTCGGTGTCCAGCGGGTCGCCGCGTTTGATCTGCAGGACTTTCTTCATCACCACTTGCATGAATTCGTCGTAGATCGATTCCTGTACCAGCGCGCGGGACGGGCAGGTGCAGACTTCGCCCTGGTTGAAGAACGCCAGCACCAGACCTTCGGCAGCCTTCTCGATGAAGGTTGGTTCGGCCTGCATGATGTCTTCGAAGAAGATGTTCGGCGACTTGCCGCCCAGTTCCACGGTCGACGGAATGATGTTCTCGGCGGCGCATTTCATGATGTGCGAGCCGACCGGGGTCGAGCCGGTGAAGGCGATCTTGGCGATGCGTTTGCTGGTGGCCAGGGCTTCGCCGGCTTCTTTGCCGAAACCTTGCACCACGTTGAGCACGCCCGGTGGCAGCAGATCACCGATCAGCTCCATCAGCACGCAGATGCCCAGCGGGGTTTGCTCGGCAGGCTTGAGTACCACGCAGTTGCCGGCAGCCAGTGCCGGAGCGAGTTTCCACGCGGCCATCAGCAGCGGGAAGTTCCACGGGATGATCTGGCCGACCACGCCCAGCGGTTCATGGATGTGATAGGCCACGGTGTTGCCGTCGATTTCGGCAGCGCTGCCTTCCTGCGCGCGCAGGCAACCGGCGAAGTAGCGGAAATGGTCGGCTGCCAGCGGGATGTCGGCGTTGAGGGTCTCGCGGATGGCTTTGCCGTTGTCCCAGGTTTCGGTGATCGCCAGCAGTTCGAGGTTCTGTTCGATGCGGTCGGCGATTTTCAGCAGGATCAGCGAGCGCGCCTGCACAGAGGTCGCGCCCCACGCATCGGCAGCGGCGTGGGCGGCGTCCAGTGCCTTGTCGATGTCTTCGGCAGTGGAGCGAGGGAATTCGGCAATTGGCTGGCCATTCACTGGCGAGGTGTTGGTGAAGTACTGACCTTTGACAGGTGCGACGAACTCGCCGCCGATGTAGTTACCGTACTTGCTCTTGAACGAGACTTTGGCGCCTTCAGTACCGGGGTGAGCGTAACGCATGATGTTGTTCTCCTTGGCTTTGTACTTATTAGAGAAACGCGCAAGTGCGCTTGCTATAAGCGTAGAGCAAAGGTCGGGCCACTGCCGTGCAGGGCAGGCAAATCAAGGCTTTGCGCGGTTTGTGTCGGACGGGCGGACGCAGCCTGTGATGGTTTCGGTACAGAGGGGGTGACAGTTTGTACCGCTTTTGGCACAGCCAGTGACCGGCTGGTCTTGCCAGCATTGCAATGCCGGGGCGGCTGGAGGATGCTGGGCCTCACCTCAGCATTGGGCCATCGAGCCTCGGGGAGAATAATAAGAAATGCACGACAACCATTTGAGTCGCCATGCCCAGCAGGTTCTCACCGTCAGTCAGGGCAAGCCGCACCTGCACGGGCCCGGTGCCGATCCGTCGATTGCCCGCTCGTGGCTGCGCTGTCTTGAGGACTATCACCTCGATCCGGCCCTGACCATGGCGCCCACCGTGCTCGAACACGGGCGCGTGCTTGAAAGCCGCGAACGCCTGCAACAGGTGTTGCAGATCGCCGGTAATGAAATGAGCAGCCTGCATCAACAACTCTCCGGCGCCGGTCATGCGGTGCTGCTGACCGACGCGCGCGGGGTGATCCTCAACTGCGTCACCGCGCCGGCCGAGCGCAAGATTTTCGAACGCGCCGGTCTCTGGCTCGGCGCCGACTGGAGCGAAGCCTGCGAAGGCACCAACGGCATCGGCACCTGTCTGGTCGAGCGCCAGGCACTGACCATCCATCAGGACGAACACTTTCGCGGCCGCCACACCGGCCTGACCTGCTCGGCGAGCCCGGTGTTCGACCCGCACGGCGAACTGCTGGCGGTGCTCGACGTGTCCTCGGCGCGCCACGATGTCTCGCGGCAGAGCCAGTTCCACACCATGGCGCTGGTCAACCTGTCGGCGAAGATGATCGAGAGCTGCTATTTCCTGCGCTGCTTCGATAACCAATGGCTGCTGCGTTTCCATCTTCAGGCCGAATCCGTCGGTTTGTTCAGCGAAGGGCTGCTGGCGTTTGACGGCGAAGGGCGGATCAGCGCGGTCAACCAGAGCGCGCTGAACCTGCTCGGGCATATTCGCGGTGGTTTGCTCGGCAAACCGGTGGAAGCATTTTTCGATTGTTCGCTGGACGAGTTGCTCGGTCGGGCCAGCGCCAATGCCAGCGCCAGTTGGCCGCTGCGCACCCGCGACGGGCGGCATCTGTTTGCCTTGTTGCGCGGCGAATCGCGCAAGCCGGCGCCGATCCTGCCGGCCCCGATCGTGGCCAAGCCTCAAGCGCTGGCGGGCATTTGCCTCGGTGACGCGGCGCTGCAAGCGGATTTCCGCAAGGCGTTGCGGGTATTCGAACGCGACGTGCCGCTGCTGATCAATGGCGAAACCGGCTCCGGCAAGGAAGCCTTTGCCAAGGCTGTGCATCACGCCAGCCAGCGCGCCAACAAAGCTTTCGTCGCGCTCAATTGTGCGGCGATTCCCGAGAGCCTGATCGAGAGCGAGCTGTTCGGTTATCGCGGCGGCAGTTTCACCGGCGCGCGCAAGGACGGCATGCGCGGCAAGCTGCAGCAGGCCGATGGCGGCACGTTGTTCCTCGATGAAATCGGCGACATGCCGCTGGCGCTGCAAACCCGGTTGTTGCGAGTGCTGGAAGACCGGCAGGTGGTGCCGATTGGCGGCGAGCCGGAAGCGGTCAACGTGCGGATCATCAGCGCCACGCACCGTAATCTGCTGGAGCGCGTGGCGGACGGCAGCTTCCGCGAAGATCTGTATTACCGTCTCAATGGCCTCGAAGTTGCGCTACCGGCGTTGCGCGAACGCAGTGATAAATCGCAGTTGCTGGATTTCCTGCTGGCCGAGGAGGCCGGCGGAGAAACAATTGTGATCGACGAACCGGCGCGCCAGGCGTTGCTGGCCTTCAACTGGCCGGGCAACGTTCGGCAGTTGCGCAATGTTCTGCGCACATTGGCGGCATTGTGTGATGAAGGGCGAATCGGGCTGGAGGATTTGCCGGCGATGATTCGCCAGGCGCAGCCAAGGCTGGAGCTGAAGACGGTTGAGTCCGGGCATCCGCTGGAGGACGCCGAACGCCTGGCGTTGCTCAATGCGCTGGAGCAAACGCGCTGGCACATGACCCAGACCGCGCAGCAGCTCGGGGTCAGCCGCAATACCCTCTATAGAAAGCTTCGTAAGCACGCGATCTCCCGTTAAACCGCGTCGCGTCATTCGCGAGCAAGCCCGCTCCCACAGGATCAGCGCCAACCTTGTGGGAGCGGGCTTGCTCGCGAAGGCGTCGGCGCAGGCGAAACACCAGGTGCGATTTCCCCCTCCCTGCGCTAACCTGCGGCCATGTTTTACGAGGTCGACTATGCACATTCATATTCTGGGTATCTGCGGGACTTTCATGGGCTCGATGGCGGTTCTGGCCAAAGAGCTGGGCCATCACGTGACCGGCTCCGACGCCAACGTCTATCCGCCGATGAGCACGCAGCTTGAGGCCCAGGGCATTCAGCTGACCCAGGGCTACGACCCGGCCCAGCTCGATCCGGCACCGGATCTGGTGGTGATCGGCAACGCCATGTCGCGCGGCAACCCGGCGGTGGAGTATGTGCTGAACAAAGGCCTGCCGTACGTCTCCGGCCCGCAATGGCTGGCCGATCACGTGCTGCAAGGGCGCTGGGTGCTGGCGGTCGCCGGTACGCACGGCAAGACGACCACCAGCAGCATGCTCGCCTGGGTGCTGGAACACGCCGGCATGAGCCCGGGGTTCCTGATCGGCGGCGTGCCGCAGAACTTCTCGGTGTCCGCACGTCTGGGCGGCACGCCGTTCTTCGTGATCGAGGCCGACGAGTACGACAGCGCGTTTTTCGATAAGCGTTCGAAGTTCGTCCACTACCGTCCGCGTACCGCGATCCTCAACAACCTTGAGTTCGATCACGCCGACATCTTCCCCGATCTGCCGGCGATCGAGCGGCAGTTCCACCACTTGGTGCGGACTATTCCGAGCGAAGGTCTGGTGATCCACCCGACCACCGAACCGGCCTTGCAGCGCGTGATCGAAATGGGCTGCTGGACCCCGGTGCAGACCACCGGCGTCGGCGGTCAGTGGCAGGTCAAGTTGCTCAAAGACGATGGCTCGGCGTTCGAAGTAATGTTCGAAGGCGTGTCCCAGGGCACGGTCGAATGGGAGTTGACCGGTCAGCACAACGTCGCCAACGCCTTGGCTGCGCTGGCAGCGGCGCGGCATGTCGGTGTGGTGCCAGCGATGGGCATCGCCGGGTTGAGCGCATTCAAGAACGTCAAACGCCGGATGGAGAAAGTCGCCGAAGTACGCGGCATCACCATCTACGACGACTTCGCCCACCACCCGACCGCCATTGCCACCACCCTCGATGGCTTGCGCAAGCGCATCGGCGACGCACCGCTGATCGCGATCATCGAGCCGCGCTCCAACTCGATGAAGCTCGGCGCACACCGTGACGGTCTGCCGGACAGCGTAGTCGATGCCGATCAGGTGATCTGGTACGCCCCGGCCAACCTCGGTTGGGATCTGGGCGCCACTGCCGCACTGTGCAGCGTGCCGTCGATTGTCAGCGATTCGCTGGAAGGCATCATCGAACGCGTGAAGAGCCAGGCCCAGCCCGGTACTCACGTGGTGATCATGAGCAACGGCGGCTTCGGCGGCCTGCACGGCAAACTCGCCGAGGCACTGCAATGAACACTTTTGCCCAGAGCGGCGGCCCGGAACGCATCACGCTGGCGATGACCGGCGCGTCCGGCGCGCAGTATGGATTGCGCCTGCTCGACTGTCTGGTACGGGAAGATCGCGAAGTGCACTTCCTGATCTCCAAGGCCGCGCAACTGGTGATGGCCACCGAGACCGATGTCACGCTGCCGCCCAAGCCGCAGATGATGCAAGCGTTCCTCACCGAGTACACCGGGGCGGCCGCCGGGCAGATCCGCGTGTATGGCAAGGAAGACTGGATGTCGCCGGTAGCTTCGGGCTCCGGCGCACCAGCGGCGATGGTGGTGGTGCCGTGTTCCACGGGTACCTTGTCGGCGATTGCCACGGGCGCGTGCAACAACCTGATCGAGCGCGCGGCGGACGTCACCTTGAAGGAGCGCCGCCAGTTGATTCTGGTACCGCGCGAGGCGCCGTATTCGAGTATTCATCTGGAGCACATGCTCAAATTGTCGAACATGGGCGTGACCATCCTGCCGGCCTCGCCGGGTTTCTATCACCAGCCGCAGACTATCGATGACCTGATCGATTTCGTCGTGGCGCGGATTCTCAATCTGCTGGGCATTCCACAGGACATGCTGCCGCGTTGGGGCGAGCATCATCTGAGCAGCGATGAATAAGCTGTTGATGATTGCGCTGGCGCTGCAACTGGCCGGCTGCGCCACCGCGCGCACGCTGGATGCCGCCAAGCCGGGGGCGCCGGTGGTGTATTCCGGGACACGCCTGGATTTGTACGCGATGAATGGCGGGTGCTGTGCGATGGACCGCTTCGGGGCTGAGGCGCCGAGTTATCCGGGAGTGGACCTGCCGGCGAGTGCGTTGCTTGATACGCTGCTGTTGCCGTTGTCTTTGCTGACCGTGATTGGCGTGGGGTTTCAGGCGACTGGTGGGTTGTAGGGGAGTGTGGCGAGGGGATTTATCCCCGATGGGGTGCGCAGCGCCCCCAAAATCTGAAAAACGACGACTGCTGCGCAGCCGATCGGGGATAAATCCCCTCGCCACAAAGTACGGTGTTTACTTGCCGAGCTTTCGCAGCTCATCCGACTCGACGATCCGCACGCCATCCTGTTCTTCCAACGCCAGGCGCCACATCGCCCGGGCCAGTTGGCAGGCTTCGATGCCGCGATATTTGCCGGGAATCAGTTTGGAGAACGGCGCCGCCAGTTGTTCGCCCAAGCGCGGCTCGGTGCGATCTCCCAGCAATAGCGATGGTCGGCAGATGGTCAGTTGCGGCCAGTCCTGCGCGCGCAACGCCTGCTCCATCTCGCCTTTGACCCGGTTGTAGAAAATCGACGATTTCGGATCGGCGCCCAGCGCGCTGATCACGATCAGGTGCCGCGCGCCCATCTCCCGCGCGCGTTTGGCGAAGGCCACGACCATGTCCAGATCCACCGCGCGGAACGCGGCTTCGGAGCCCGCCTGTTTGATGGTGGTGCCGAGGCAGCAATAGGCGATATCGACGCGACCACTGAGTTGCGGCAGAAACGCCTGTGGGTCGCCCACCGGGTTTTCCAGATGCGGATGTTCCGCCAGCGGCCGACGGGACGGCGCGAGCACGCGGGTGATCGTCGGCTCGTTGAGCAAACGGTCGAGCAGATGCTCGCCGGTCAGTCCGGTGGCTCCGGCAAGCAATACGTGCTGAGGCGTCAAGTACATAGTGTTTCTCCCTTGATACTGTTCAGCTTAGTTGCTGTTTGTTGCTCCGTCGTTCAATGCAGCACTCTGCAACGCTTTTCTGGCCTGCTGTTTACGCAGCAGTTGCCAGTGCGCCAGCACGGTTTTCGGTGCCCAGATCTGTGGCTCCGAGGCTTCGAAGTTGTCCGCCAGTTCGCGCTCGGCGACGGTGGCCTTGGCCAGTTTGAAGGCTTGCTCCAGATCGTCGGTCTGGTTCAGGGCCTGAGCGAACAGGGCGTCGCCGAAGTAGGTGAAGTTGGCTTCTTCCGAGCAACCGAACGACACGCGGTCGGCGCGCGAGGCGGTCATGATCAGTGTGCGCTCATCTTTCAGCGCGGGGATGAAACCGCCGGAATAGCACGATGAGATCACGATCACCTTGTCGCGATTTTTCAGTGGCGCGAGCACGGCGGCGAGTTCGTCGGCGGGCAGGTCGGCCAGCTCCATGCGCGGCTGGTCGAGCACCAGCTCGTGTTCGGCGGTGCCGTGGCTGGTCAGGTAGATGAACACCAGGTCTTCCGGGCCGCTGCGTTCAGCGAGGGTCTGCGCGGCGCGGCGCAGGTTTTCGCGGGTGGCCATCGGCCGGTCGGCGAGATGCTCGCGGTGGTTGACCAGACGAATCTGGCCAAAAGCGCCGAAACGCGTCGTGAGCATGTTGGCGACGTAGTCGGACTCGCGCAGGAACACGCTTTGCTTGCCGTCGCCACCGAGGGTCAGGGTGTACAGCTCGACTGCTGGCGTCGAGGCGGGCACGGCGGCCAGCGCATTGTCGAGTAGGCGGCCCTGGGCCAGTAGACCGAGTTCGAGGGTATCGGGCAACAGCTTGCCGTCGGCATCACGTACGCGCTGGCCGTTGATCCAGGTACCGCTGAGCACGGTGCCGTCGGTCAGTACCAGGGTGCCGCGCCCGGCGTAGCTGTCGCCGTCGAACCCGCCGATGTAGAAGCTGCCGTCAGACAGATTCAAACGGCCCTGACCGCTGAAGCGCCAGTCGTTGAAGTAGCCGATGTAATGGCTGCCGTCGGTGCCGATCAATTCGCCCTTGCCGGTCAGCGCACCCTCCTTGAACTGGCCGAGCCAGACGTCACCATCGGCGTTCTCGTAGCGACCCTTGCCGTGCAGTTGGCTGTTCTTGAAGCCACCGACATAGATGTCGCCATCGGCACTGTTGAACGTGCCGTTGCCTTCGAGCTGGCCGTTGACGAAGTGGCCGCTGAACGTATTGCCGCTGGAGTCGCCGCGCTGGCCTTCGCCGTTGGGTTTGCCGTGGGCGAACTGGCCCTGATAGGAACTGCCGTCGTCCATTTCCAGACGACCCAGCCCGGAATACTGGTCAGCCTTGAACTCGCCACGGTAGGTCATGGCGTTTTCCTTGAGGGTGCCTTCGCCGTCGCGTCGGCCCTGCTTGAAACCGCCGGTGTAACTGCTGGCGTTGGTGGTCAGGCTGCCCTGGCCATCGAACAGGCCCTGCTGGAACTGGCCGCGATAGACCTCGCCGTTGCTGCCGTGCCACTCGCCCTGGCCATGCCATTGGCCCTTGTCGAACTGCCCGGCGTACCAACTGCCGTTGGGGTAGTCGACCCGGCCCTGGCCTTGCAGCAAGCCGTTGACCAGTTCACCGCGATAGCGTCCGCCGTCCGGCAGCCGTGCATCCGGGGGCAACAGCGATTCGCCGTCGCCGCACGCGGTGAGCATCAGGGTCAGGGCAAGGGGTGCAAGAGAAGCGAGTGGGCGCATAGCGGGATCCGGGCAATTAGGCGACCGAGTATGCCGCAGCTATGTGACCTTATACAGCCGGGAAAACAGCGCTGATGCGAAACAGCGTGCGCTGTTTCGCATCTCGTGACTCAAACGAAGCAGAGCGACAGCGGTTCGGCGATATAGGCCGGTTTGTCCGAGCCTTCTATCTCAAGCGTCGCGGTGGCCTTGAGCAGCCATTGACCGGGCTTTTTCTCGGTCACTTCGGCCAGATCGACTTTCAGGCGCACTTTTGAATTGACCTTCACCGGCTGGATGAAACGCACGCTGTCCAGACCGTAATTGACCACCATCTTCAGGCCTTGCGGCAGCACGAGGATGTCTTCCATCAGTTTCGGGATCAGCGACAACGACAGGAAACCGTGGGCAATGGTGCTGCCAAAAGGCGTTTGCGCGGCTTTGACCGGATCGACATGGATGAACTGATAATCCCCGGTGGCTTCGGCGAACAGGTTGATGCGCTCCTGATCGATGGTGAGCCATTCGGAACGTCCGAGTTCCTTGCCGACATAATCTTTGAGCTCTGCAACGGGAACATAGGGCATTGAGACTCTCCTTGGGTTCATCGGTTTTATAGTTTTTCAGGTGGGGGATTTGACCGCCCTGCGAACCACTGTAGATCAACATGGCGATTTGCTCCGGTCAACCGACCATGCTTTTGGCGAATGCCGATCCATAGCGCTGCCGTGCTTATAATGCCGAGGACTTGCGGGGGGAGATGTCTGATGTTGTTACGTGGCCTGACCATGCTGGTGCTGTTCCAATTGCTCGGCACGGCACTCAACCATTTGCTGTTGCCGGTGCTGCCGGGGCCGATCATCGGTCTGCTGCTGTTGCTGGTGTTCCTGATCATTCGCGGTGAAGTCGGCGAGCCGCTGAACCTCGCGGCCGGCAGCCTGCTGCGCTATCTGCCGCTGCTACTGGTGCCGCCGGCGGTGGGCGTGATGGTTTATGCGAGCGACATTGCCGCTGACTTCTGGGCCATTGTCGGCGCGCTGGTGTTGTCGTTGATCCTGTCGATGGCCTTCGCCGGGGTGCTGATGCAACGCCTGGTCAAGCGTCACGCGCCGCACTCGGAGGAGTCGTGATGCTCTTCGATTGGCAAGGCGCCTGGGCTTCGGTGATCCATCATCCGCTGTTCGGCATCGGCATCACCCTCGGTGCCTATCAACTGGTACTGGCGGCGTTCGAGAAAACCCGCTGGATCTTTCTGCAACCGGTGCTGGTCTCGATGCTGGTGGTGATCGGCGTGCTGGTCGGCTGCGGCCTGACCTACGCCGAGTACCGCAAGAGCACCGAAATCCTCAGCATTCTGCTGGGCCCGGCGACGGTGGCGCTGGCGGTGCCGCTGTATCTCAACCTCAAACGCATCCGCCAATTGTTCTGGCCGATTTTTACTACGCTGGTGATAGGCGGCGTGGTCGCCACGGGCATGGGCGTGTTGCTCGGCTGGTGGTTCGGTGCCGAACACATGATTCTGATGACCATGGCGCCGAAGTCGGTGACCTCGCCGATTGCCATGCTGGTGGCCGAGCAGATCGGTGGCGTGGCGGCGCTGGCGGCGGTGTTCGTGCTGATCACCGGGGTGATCGGCGCGATCTTCGGCCCGGCGCTGCTGACCCGGCTCGGCGTGCACAGCCCTGAGGCTCGCGGCATGGCGCTGGGCATGACTGCACACGCGGTAGGCACCTCGGTGGCGTTGCAGGAAAGCGATGAGTGCGGCGCCTTCGCGGCGCTGGCGATGAGTCTGATGGGCGTGGCCACGGCGGTGTTCCTGCCGTTGGCGGTGTCGATGGTGGTGTAAGGAAATGTCTATGAGTCTGCCGCTTTTTCCGCTGAATACCGTGCTGTTTCCCGGCTGCAACCTTGACTTGCAGATCTTCGAGGCGCGCTACCTGGACATGATCGGCCGCTGCATGAAACAGGGTGGCGGTTTCGGCGTGGTGTGCATTCTTGACGGCCACGAAGTCGGCGTTGCGCCAGAGGGCTTTGCCTTGGTCGGCTGCGAGGCGCGGATCACCGATTTCCAGCAACAGGACAACGGTCTGCTGGGGATCCGGGTGCAGGGCGGGCGGCGTTTTCAGGTGTTGCGCACAGAGGTGCAGCGCGATCAGTTGATCCTCGCCGACGTCGAGTGGCTGGACGATGAGCCGGAGCAACCGTTGCAGGACGAAGACGCCGATCTGGTGGCGCTGCTCAAGGCCTTGGCCGAGCACCCGATGGTCGAGGCGTTGAACATGGGCACCGAAGCGCTGGGGCAGCAGTCGCTGGCCAATCAGCTGGCGTATCTGCTGCCGTTCGCCGAAGAAGACAAGATCGACCTGCTGCAACTCGACGATCCGCAGCAGCGACTGGATGCGATCCAGGCGCTGCTCGATGAGTTGCAGGGTGAGCTGTTCGCCTGAGTATCAGTAGGCGTAACGCAACATCGTGTCCGGCAGATGCCGAAACACGAACAGGCTGAACAGCACCAGCAGCGCGGGCAGAACCAGCCACCAGACCTTGAACGGCATGGCATTGAGCGGTGCCTTGCGCTGACTCAGCCACAAGCCCGCCGCACATACGCATGCCGCCAGCATTGCGCCGGCCAGAATATCCGTCGGCCAGTGCGCCCCCAGATAAACCCGTGACAAAGCAATCGACAGCGCCGGAATACAGCCGAGCAGCAGCCAGGTCAGGCGCATGCGCGGCGGTTGGCCGCGACCGGCGAGAACCGCCAGCACCAGAAACAGCGCGAACGAACCGGAGGCATGACCGCTGGGCATGCTGTAGCTGGTCAGCGGATCGGTCAGCACTTCCGGGCGGACCCGGGCGAAAAACTGTTTGGTGACGGTATTGAGGAGCGCGGTGCACAGCAGCACGCCACCGGCAAAGATTGCCTGACGCCATTGCCGGCACAGCAGCAACAGACCGGTGAGCAGGGCGCTGAACATCAACATATTGCGGAATTCACCGATCAGGGTGAAGGTCACTGCGATTTCATCGAGCATCGGCTGCCGATGTTCCTGCACCAGGGTCATCACGCCCTGGTCGAGGGCGTGCAGATACGGATAGCCAATAAACAGGCCGATCAGAATCAACAGGCTCATGCTGCTGATCCAGATCGTCGCACGGCGATGCTGGCGCAAGCTGCTGTTGACGCTCATGCCGACCATCACCGCAATACTGGCGGCAACGATGCCGGCCTGCAGCCAGAAACCTTCCGGCAGCGGCAGACGGATCGCCGCGCCGGTGGCCCAACCCGGCAGCAGGTAGGCGACGCTCCAGCCGGCAGCGGCCAGCAGGCTGACGGCGGCGAAACGCGGGAAGGGCATGTCGCACATCCCGGCAACCATCGGCAACATCGGCCGCAACGGGCCGATGAAGCGCCCGACCAGCAGGCTGGCGATGCCGTAACGCTGGAAGTAGGTTTCGGCCCCGGCCATCCATTCCGGATGGTGGCGCAGCCCCGGCAGGCGGCGGATGTTCTGATGGAAATGGCGGCCGAGGAAGTACGAGATCACATCGCCGAGTATCCCGCCGAGAAAGCCCAGCAGCAGGGTTTCACTCAACGACAGTGCGCCGCTGCCGGCGAGTACGGCCACGGCAAACAGCAACACCGTGCCGGGCACGATCAGCCCGGCAATTGCCAGGCACTCCACGCAAGCGACGATAAATACCGCAGCCGCCAGCCACTGCGGATTGGCGGCGAGCCACCCGGTCACGCTATCGAGCCATGGGCCCATACACACAACTCCATCAAATCTTCAATAAGTCCCGAAGGCTGTACAAAATTTCAGCAATCACTCAGTACCCCTGTGGGAGCGGGCTTGCTCGCGAATGCGGTGTGTCATCAACGAACTCGTATCTGACACGCCCTCTTCGCGAGCAAGCCCGCTCCCACAAGGACGCATTAGGTTCAAAACCTGTGTCACTTCAGGACAGCAAAAAATAATCGCGACCTTCGACCTGGCCCCGGCGCAGCGGGTTCCGCGTGCACCATTGGGCATACGCGGCGTCGACGAAACGGTACATCAGGTGTTCGTCGCGGCCATGGGGGATGCCCAGGCGGGTGGTCTGGATAATCTGGGTCGGTGCCGGCCCGGTGTCTTCCACCAGCATCAGATCGTGATCGAAACGCTTGGCGTCCCACATCGGCACCTTCAACCCCAGCGCCTTGCACAGCAGCGTCTGCCCGGCGCAAAGCTTTTGCGAAGGACGCGGCCGGCCTTGGGCATCGGGATTGTTCAGCAGCATCTGCGCCAGACTCGCCGGCCCACTGATTTCATCGACCCACGGGTAGGCGGACTTGATCAGCACCGCATTGCCGGGCCCCTGAGCGCTGAAGTTCAGCGAATCGCCACCGCGGGCGTAATACATATAGATGTGCCCGCCATCCAGAAACAAAGCCTTACGTTTTTCCGTGTAGCCGAGCGATGCATGACTGCCTTTTTCCGCGCAGTAATAGGCTTCGGTTTCGATGATCCGGGCGCTGAGCCACAGATCGCCGACCCGGTGGCGGATGACTTTGCCGAGCAGATCGCGGGCCAGCACTTGCGCGTCACGGTCGAAAAAAGCGTCCGGGAGGCCCAGTGGCAGGCGCTCGGCGATGGCGCGATCGGTCAGGTTGGACATGGCAAACGGTGTTTATCCAGGCGAAGGAGGTCGTGATGATAACAATCCGCGGCTTAATTACGGCTGAACGTCGGCAAATTGCAGTCCATTTCGACCATCCGCCTGTCACCGCTGTTAGTCCCGGGACGCGACAGCTATAATCTGCCGCTTTCCTCTTTGCCAAGACCCCAGCAGACCATGACTGAGTCCGTTCTTGACTACATGACCCGATTGGGTCGCGCCGCCCGCGAAGCTTCCCGGGTCATCGGCCGTGCCAGCACCGCGCAGAAAAACCGCGCCTTGCAGGCTGCTGCCAATGCGCTGGACGCTGCTCGCGCCGAGCTGGCCGCAGCCAATGAACAGGATCTGGCGGCTGGTCGCGCCAACGGTCTGGAGCCGGCCTTGCTGGAGCGTCTGGAACTGACCCCGGCGCGCATCGACGGCATGATCGTCGGCCTGCGTCAGGTGGCAGCATTGCCCGATCCGGTCGGTGCGATCCGTGACATGAGCTTCCGCCCGTCCGGGATTCAAGTCGGCAAGATGCGCGTGCCGCTGGGTGTGATCGGGATCATCTACGAATCCCGGCCCAATGTGACCATCGATGCCGCCAGCCTGTGCCTGAAGTCCGGTAACGCGACCATCCTGCGTGGTGGCTCCGAGGCGATTCATTCCAACCGGGCGATTGCCGCGTGCATTCAGCGCGGTCTGGCCGAGGCCGAATTGCCGGCAGCCGTGGTGCAAGTGGTCGAAACCACCGATCGTGCCGCCGTCGGCGCGATGATCAGCATGCCCGAGTACGTCGACGTGATCGTGCCGCGCGGTGGCCGTGGCCTGATCGAACGTATCAGCCGTGATGCCCGGGTGCCGGTGATCAAGCACCTGGACGGTATCTGCCACGTATTTGTCAGCGAGCACGCCGATCTGGCCAAAGCCCAGCGCATCGCCTTCAATGCCAAGACTTACCGTTATGGCATCTGTGGCGCGATGGAGACCTTGCTGGTTGATCAAAGTGTTGCGAAGGATTTCCTGCCGTCGATGGCTGCCCAGTTCCGCGAGAAAGGCGTCGAGCTGCGTGGCTGCGAACGCACCCGGGCGATCATCGACGCGGTGGCGGCCAGCGAAGACGACTGGAGCACCGAGTATCTGGCGCCGATCCTGTCGATCCGTGTGGTCGACGGACTGGATCAGGCCATCGAACACATCAACCATTACGGGTCGCATCACACCGACTCGATCGTCAGCGAAAACCTCGCCGACACCCGGCGTTTCGTCGCGGAAGTCGACTCGGCGTCGGTGATGATCAACACCCCGACCTGCTTCGCCGATGGATTCGAATACGGATTGGGTGCCGAGATCGGCATTTCTACTGATAAGCTGCACGCCCGCGGCCCGGTGGGCCTCGAAGGACTGACCTGCGAGAAGTACATCGTGGTCGGTGATGGCCAGTTGCGCGGCCAGGCGACGGTCTGACTTGACCGACCTCGACTTGACAGCGCCGCTGCCTGACGGCGAACTCCGACCCCGGCGCATCGGCGTACTGGGCGGCACGTTCGACCCGGTGCACATCGGCCATTTGCGTGGTGCGCTGGAAGTCGCCGAAGCGCTGCTGCTCGACGAGCTGCGCATGATGCCCAGCGCCCGGCCGCCGCACCGCGATACGCCGCAGGTGTCGGCGCAGGATCGGTTGGCAATGGTTGAGTGCGCGGTGGCCGGAGTGCCGCCGCTGGTGGTGGACGCCCGCGAATTGCAGCGGGACAAGCCGTCTTACACCATTGATACCCTGGAGTTGATGCGTGCCGAAATGGCCGCCGAGACCCAGGTTTTTCTGCTTTTGGGCTGGGACGCATTTTGCGGCCTGCCCACTTGGCATCGCTGGGAAGAGTTGCTCCAGCATTGCCACATCCTGGTGCTACAGCGCCCGGACGCCGACAGCGAACCGCCGGATGCCTTGCGCAACCTGCTGGCAGCGCGTTCGGTGAGCGACCCGCTGGCCCTGAAAGGGCCGAGCGGACAGATTGCATTCGTCTGGCAGACACCGCTCGCGGTTTCCGCCACCCAGATCCGTCAACTGCTGGCCAGCGGTAAGTCGGTACGTTTCCTGGTGCCCGACGCGGTCCTGGCCTACATCGATGCGCACGGTCTGTACCGTGCGTCGAACTGAACAAGGCGTGCTTCACTGATACGAATCCACGTATCGCCAAGCCGCCGAATATACGAGCAAAACGAGTTTTATATGACTGACAAAGACGTAAGCAAAGTTAAGCGCAAAGGCACGTTCAAGAGCGCACCGCTGCCGGAAGTCGCCAACACCAACGAGCCGCTCAAGGGCGACGAGCTGGTCAAGGTTGCCGTGGCAGCTCTGGAAGACGTCAAGGCACAAGACATCCAGATCATCGATGTGCGCGACAAGCAGAGCATCACCGACTACATGATCATCGCCACCGGTACGTCCAATCGCCAGATCAACGCGATGCTGGACAAGGTCCGTGAAGAAGTCAAAAAGCAGGGCGCCAAGCCGCTGGGCGAAGAAGGCAAGGGCGACAGCGACTGGGTTCTGCTCGACCTGGACCTGGTGATCGTGCACATGATGACTGCCTCGGCGCGTCAGTTCTACGACCTGGAACGCCTGTGGGCCGGTGCCGAGCAAAGCCGTGCGGCAGACGCCAAGCACCACAGCCCGGAAAACACCCACGAGCATTTCACCAAGCTCAACAAAGACCAGCTGTAAGGGATTGCTGTGCGACTGCGACTGATCGCCGTCGGTTCACGCATGCCCAAGTGGGTGGAAGAAGGCTGGCATGAATATGCCAAGCGTCTTCCGTCCGAGCTGGCGCTGGAACTGGTGGAAATTCCGCTCAATACCCGTGGCAAGAACGCCGACGTGGCCCGTTTCATCCGCCAGGAAGGCGAAGCCATGCTGGCCAAGGTCGGGCCGAACGAGCGGATCGTCACGCTGGAAGTCCACGGCAAGCCCTGGAGCACCGAGCAACTGGCGGTCGAACTCGACCGTTGGCGGCTGGATTCGCGCACGGTCAATTTCATGGTCGGTGGCCCCGAAGGGCTGGCGCCGGAAGTCTGCGCCCGCGCCGATCAGCGCTGGTCGTTGTCGCCGCTGACCTTGCCGCACCCGCTGGTGCGGATCCTGATCGGCGAACAGCTGTACCGTGCCTGGACCGTGCTGTCCGGTCACCCTTACCACAAGTAGTCCTGCCCTCATGTCTCAGCCGATCCGCATCAAGGACCACGAAAAGGACGCCCGCCTGGTGCGTAGCCGCGTCGTGTTCGGGGCCATTGCGGTCATGCTGTTGATCTGCGTACTGATTGCGCGGCTGTACTACTTGCAGGTGATCCAGTACGAGTACCACTCGACACTCTCGGAAAACAACCGCGTCCACGTGCAGCCGATTCCACCGACCCGCGGCTTGATCTTCGACCGCAACGGCGTGGTGGTGGCGGACAACCGCCCGAGCTTCAGCCTGAGCATGACCCGCGAGCGTTCCGGCGACTGGCAGCAAGTGCTCGACGTGATCGTCGAAGTGCTGCAACTGACGCCCGAGGACCGGGTGATCTTCGAGAAACGCATGCGTCAGGGGCGTCGGCCATTCGAGCCGGTGCCGATCCTGTTTGAGTTGACCGAAGAGCAGATCGCCCGGATCGCGGTTAACCAGTTCCGCCTGCCTGGGGTGGAAGTGGTCGCGCAACTGGTGCGCCACTACCCGCAGGGCGCGCATTTTGCGCACTCGGTGGGTTACATGGGGCGCATCAACGAGAAAGAGCTGAAGACCCTCGACCCGGTCAACTACAGCGGCACCCACCACATCGGCAAGACCGGCATCGAGCGTTTCTACGAGCCGGAGCTGCACGGGCAGGTGGGGTACGAGGAAGTCGAAACCAACGCTCGGGGCCGCGTATTGCGCGTGCTCAAGCGTACCGATCCGATTCCCGGCAAGGACATCGTCCTGAGCCTGGACATCAAACTGCAGGAAGCGGCCGAAGCTGCGCTGGGCGGGCGACGTGGCGCGGTGGTGGCGCTCGATCCGAAGACTGGCGAAGTGCTGGCGATGGTCAGCCAGCCGAGTTTCGACCCGAACCTGTTCGTCACCGGCATCAGCTTCAAGGCCTATGCCGAACTGCGCGATTCCATCGACCGGCCGCTGTTCAACCGCGTGCTGCGCGGCCTGTACCCGCCGGGTTCGACGATCAAGCCGGCGGTGGCGATTGCCGGTCTCGATTCTGGCGTAGTGACGGCGTCGAGCCGGGTGTTCGACCCCGGTTACTACATGCTGCCCAACTACGATCACAAGTACCGCAACTGGAACCGCACCGGTGACGGCTTCGTCGATCTCGACACGGCGATCATGCGTTCCAACGACACCTACTTCTATGACCTGGCGCACAAGCTGGGCATCGATCGGTTGTCGGCCTACATGAATAAGTTCGGCATCGGCCAGAAGGTCTCGCTGGACATGTTCGAAGAATCCCCCGGCCTGATGCCATCCCGCGAGTGGAAACGCGCGACGCGCAAGCAGGCGTGGTTCCCGGGCGAAACCCTGATTCTGGGGATTGGCCAGGGTTATATGCAGTCCACACCGTTGCAACTGGCGCAGGCCACGGCGCTGGTCGCCAACAAAGGCATCTGGAACCGGCCACACCTGGCCAAGACCATTGAGGGCGCCAAACCGGTAGACGAGAACCCGATGCCGGACATCGTCCTGCGCGATCCGTCGGACTGGACCAAGGTCAACCACGGCATGCAGCAGGTGATGCACGGCGCCCGGGGTACTGCGCGCAAGGCAGCAATCGGTGCGCAATACCGCATCGCCGGCAAGTCCGGTACCGCTCAGGTCGTCGCGATCAAACAAGGTGAAAAATACGACCGTTCCAAGGTTCAGGAACGCCACCGCGACCACGCCTTGTTCGTTGGATTCGCTCCGGCCGACAACCCGAAAATCGTGGTTTCGGTGATGGTCGAGAACGGTGAGTCCGGCTCCGGGGTCGCCGCGCCAGTGGTGCGTCAGGTGATGGACGCCTGGCTTCTGGACCAGGAGGGTCGATTGAAGGCCGAATACGCCGGTCCTATCAGTGCGGAGGCTACGGCCCGTGATGAATAATTTTGATCGCATGCTCTCCAGCGAGGATGTGATGCGTCGCCGGGCGACGCTGCTGCAACGTCTGCATATCGATGGCCCGCTGTTGATCCTGCTGCTGATCCTCGCCGCAGGCAGTCTGTTCGTGCTGTATTCGGCCAGTGGCAAGAGCTGGGATCTGCTGGGCAAACAAGCCACGTCGTTCGGCATCGGCCTGGTGTCGATGATTGTCATCGCCCAGTTCGAACCACGGTTCATGGCGCGTTGGGTGCCGCTCGGTTACGTGGTCGGCGTGGTGCTGCTGATGGTGGTGGACATCATGGGCCACAACGCCATGGGCGCAACGCGCTGGATCAACATCCCCGGGGTGATCCGCTTCCAGCCCTCGGAGTTCATGAAGATTCTGATGCCGGCGACGATTGCCTGGTATCTGTCCAAACGCACGCTACCGCCGCAACTCAAGCATGTCGGCATCAGCCTGATGCTGATCGGCGTGCCGTTCATTCTGATCGTGCGCCAGCCCGACCTTGGTACGTCACTGCTGATTCTGGCCGGCGGCGCGTTCGTGCTGTTCATGGGCGGACTGCGCTGGCGCTGGATCCTCAGCGTGCTGGCCGCCGCCGTACCGGTGGCGATCGCCATGTGGTTCTTCATCATGCACGACTACCAGAAGCAGCGGATCCTCACGTTCCTCGACCCGGAAAGCGATCCGCTCGGCACCGGCTGGAATATCATCCAGTCGAAAGCCGCGATCGGTTCCGGGGGCGTGTTCGGCAAGGGCTGGCTGCTGGGCACCCAGTCCCACCTGGACTTTTTGCCGGAAAGCCACACCGACTTCATCATCGCCGTACTGGGCGAGGAGTTCGGTCTGGTGGGCATCTGCGCGCTGCTGCTGATCTATCTGTTGCTGATCGGTCGCGGCCTGGTGATTACCGCCCAGGCGCAGACGCTGTTCGGCAAATTGCTCGCCGGCGCGCTGACCATGACGTTTTTTGTTTATGTTTTCGTCAACATCGGTATGGTCAGTGGCCTGTTGCCGGTGGTGGGGGTGCCGTTGCCCTTCATTAGCTACGGAGGAACTTCGCTGGTGACACTGCTGTCAGCGTTTGGGGTTTTGATGTCGATTCATACGCATCGCAAGTGGATCGCACAGGTTTGAATAAGGTGAAGAGTTCAATGCAAGTCATGCGCAGCTGGGCGACTCGTTACGCGCCGTGGGTCGGCCTGGTCGGCATCCTTGGCAGCGCGCAGGAAGCGCTGGCCGGCGATTACGAAGGCTCACCGCAGGTGGCCGAATTCGTCGGTGAAATGACCCGCGACTACGGTTTTGCCGGCGAGCAACTGATGGCGGTGTTCCGCGAGGCGCAGCGCAAGCAGGCGATTCTCGACGCCATCTCCAAACCCGCCGAGCGGGTCAAGCAGTGGAAAGAATATCGCCCGATGTTCATCACCGACGCGCGCATCGCCCGTGGTGTGGACTTCTGGCGCCAGCACGAGGCCGTGCTGGCCCGTGCCGAGCAGGAATACGGCGTACCGGCACAAGTCATCGTGTCGATCATCGGCGTCGAGACCTTTTTCGGACGTAATACCGGCAATTACCGGGTGATTGATGCGTTGTCCACGCTCGGTTTCGACTATCCTCCCCGTGCCGAATTTTTCCGCAAGGAATTGCGTGAGTTCCTGCTGCTGGCCCGTGAAGAACAGGTCGATCCATTGACCCTCAAAGGCTCGTACGCCGGGGCGATGGGCTTGCCGCAATTCATGCCGAGCAGCTTTCGCGCCTATGCGGTGGATTTCGACGGTGACGGTCACATCAATATCTGGACCAATCCGGACGATGCGATCGGCAGCGTGGCCAGTTACTTCAAACGGCATGGCTGGGTCGCCGGGGAACCGGTGGTCAGTCGCGCCGATGTGCGCGGCGAGCAGGTCGATGAAGGCCTGACCACCGGCATCGAGCCGACGAAAACGGTCGGAGAGTTGCGGGCGCTGGGCTGGTCAAGTCATGATGCGCTGCGCGATGATATGCCGGTTACTGCATTTCGCCTCGAAGGCGACAACGGCCCTGAATACTGGATGGGCCTGAAGAATTTCTACGCGATCACGCGTTATAACCGCAGCGTGATGTACGCCATGGCCGTACATCAACTGTCTGAAGAGCTGGTAAAAGCACGGGGCGTCAAGTAATGCGGGCATTGCCTATCAATAAACCCCTGAAGCTGGTGGCATTCGCCGCGTTGGCGGTGCTGGTCGCCAGCTGTTCGACCAGCCGCGCGCCAACCCAGAAGACCTCGTCTACCGCCGTACGTGCGCAGCCGGGGCTGGACATCAACCGCGCGCACAAAGACGGCGCGCCGTGGTGGGATGTCGATGTTTCGCGGATCCCGGACGCCACGCCGACCCTGCACACCGGCCCATACAAGGCCAATCCGTACACCGTGCTGGGCAAGACCTATTTCCCGTTGCAGGAATCCAAGACCTACGTCGCCTCGGGCACGGCGTCCTGGTACGGCACCAAGTTTCACGGGCAGAACACCGCCAACGGCGAAGTGTATGACCTGTACGGCATGAGTGCCGCTCACAAGACTCTGCCACTGCCAAGTTACGTTCGGGTGACCAACCTGGACAACAACAAGAGCGTGATCCTGCGGGTCAACGATCGCGGGCCGTTCTATTCGGACCGGATCATCGACTTGTCCTACGCGGCCGCGAAGAAGCTCGGTTATGCCGAAATCGGCACCGCGCGGGTCAAGGTCGAGGGCATCGATCCGCAGCAATGGTGGGCCGCCAAGGGCCGTCCGGCGCCGCTGATGCTCAACGAGCCGCAAGTCGCGCAAAATAGCGCCCCGGTGATCACGGCGTCGGCCGGTACCATCGAGCAGTGGACCCCGCCGCCGCAGCAACATGCCTCTGATACTGTCCCTGTACAGATCAGCGCAAAAAAAAACGCTTCTGCACCAGCGTCTGGCCAGTATCTGCAGGTGGGCGCGTTCGCCAACCCGGACGCTGCAGAACTCCTGAGGTCGAAGCTCAGCGGGATGGTGAGCGCTCCGGTGTTCATCAGCTCGATCGTGCGCAATCAGCAGACCCTGCACCGGGTACGCCTGGGGCCGATCGGGTCGCCGGGTGAGATCGCCCAGGTGCAGAACAGCGTGCGCCTGGCCAATCTCGGCTCGCCGAGCGTGGTCTCCGAGTAAGAAACGTAGCACTTGATTGACGGTTCACTTGCGGTTTTGGGGGGTGAACCAGGTTGTTGGCTCGTCGAAGAACAAAAGCCCGGCAAGGGTGACTGGAGTGAGCAACTGAACACGCGATGGCCCGTTAGAAGGCTGTCTGAATAGTTTTGCCTTCGGGCAAGTTTCCATTAGCGATTTCGAGAGACGGATGAACATCACCACCTTTGCCAAACGCCTGTGTCTGCTAGTCCCGCTGCTCCTCTCGCCAGCCGCTTTCGCGGCCGAGATGATGCCGTCGCCACCTCAACTGGCTGCAAAAGCCTACGTGCTCATGGACGCCAGCAGCGGCAACGTGCTGGTGGAGAACAACGGTGACCAGCGTCTGCCGCCAGCCAGCCTGACCAAACTGATGACCGCGTACATCGCTACGCTGGAAATCCGTCGTGGCCAGATCGGTGAGAACGACCCGGTGACCGTCAGCGAAAACGCCTGGCGTACCGGCGGCTCGCGGATGTTCATCAAAGTCGGCTCGCAAGTGACCGTCAGCGACCTGCTGCACGGCATCATCATCCAGTCCGGCAACGACGCCAGCGTTGCGCTGTCCGAGCACATCGCCGGCAGCGAAGACGCGTTCGCCGACCTGATGAACAAGACGGTCGCCGATCTGGGCATGACCAACTCGCACTTCATGAACCCGACCGGTCTGCCGAACCCTGAGCACTACTCGTCGGCTCACGACATGGCGATCCTGGCCCGTGCGATCATCCACGAAGACCCGGCTCACTACGCGATCTACTCGCAGAAAGAGTTCTTCTGGAACGGCATCAAGCAGCCTAACCGCAACCTGCTGCTGTGGCGCGACAAGACCGTTGACGGTCTGAAAACCGGTCACACCGACGAAGCCGGCTACTGCATGGTGTCCTCGGCTGTACGTGATGGCCAGCGTCTGATCGCCGTGGTGTTCGGCACCAACAGCGAAGTGGCGCGTGCCGCTGAAACTCAGAAGCTGCTGACCTACGGTTTCCGTTTCTTCGAAACCCAGACCTTCTACCAGAAGGGCACCGAACTGGCTCAGGCCCCGGTGTGGAAAGGCACCACCAGTCAAGTCAAGGCCGGCCTGGCTGAAGACCTGACCATGACCCTGCCAAAAGGCCAGCTGAAAAAGCTCGCTGCCAGCATGACCATGAACCCGCAACTGACCGCGCCAATCGCCAAGGGCGACGTGATCGGTAAAGTCGAAGTGAAACTGGACGACAAGGTAGTGCACAGCGCTGACCTGATCGCTCTGGACGCTGTCGAGGAGGGTGGTATCTTCCGCCGCATGTGGGATAGCATCCGTCTATTCTTCTACGGCTTGTTCAACTGATTTGTGTTGACCTGCATGGCCCCGCCCCGATCCGGTGCGGGGCCATGTGCGTTACCACGGCTTGCGCTCTAGAGGCCGTTACGCCATGACCGATACCGAAGTAAAGGCGCCAAAGATCGAATTTCCGCAGACTGATTATCCGATTAAGGTGATCAGCGATACGGGCGTCGGCAACAAAGACAAAATCATCGACATCGTCAAGAAACACGCAACCATCAATGATGAGCGCATCGACGAGCGTCAAAGCAGCAACGGCAAGTACACCACCATCCAGCTGCACATCGTCGCGACAGACCAGGATCAGCTGTACAACATCAACAGCGAACTGCGGGCTTCCGGTTTCGTGCACATGGTGTTGTGATGCCGGGCACGCTGGGCTTTCGCGAACTTGGCCAGATGGCTTACGAGCCGGTCTGGCATGCCATGCAACGCTTCACCAACGAACGCGGCAGCGATGCCGCCGACGAAATCTGGCTGGTCGAGCACCCTCCGGTGTTCACCCAAGGCCAGGCCGGCAAGGCCGAACACCTGTTGCTGCCGGGCGATATCCCAGTGGTACAGGTCGATCGCGGCGGGCAGGTGACTTATCATGGCCCGGGCCAATTGGTGGCTTACCTGTTGCTGGATGTGCGCAAGCTGGGTTTCGGCGTACGTGATCTGGTCACGCGCATGGAACAGTGCCTGATCGAACTGCTGGCCAGCTACGGCGTCACCGCCGCCGCCAAGCCAGATGCTCCCGGCGTCTACGTCGACGGAGCGAAAATCGCTTCTCTGGGTTTGCGGATTCGCCACGGTTGCTCCTTTCATGGCCTGGCCCTGAACGTGGATATGAACCTGGAGCCGTTTCGACGGATTAATCCCTGCGGCTATGCCGGGCTGGCGATGACCCAGCTGAGCGATCACGCAGGATCGATTGAATTTGCCGAGGTAAGTGCCCGGCTGCGCGCGCAGCTCGTCAAACACCTCGACTATGCTGAGCAGACGACCCTGACGGGCGGAATCGACTGATATGACTACTGATGCAGTGCAAACCATGATCCCGACGCTCGATGTGACCGAGCGCCCGGCCCCGCGTCCCAAGGTTGAGGCCGGCGTCAAGCTGCGCGGCGCCGAGAAGGTTGCACGCATCCCGGTAAAGATCATTCCGACCACCGAACTGCCGAAGAAACCCGACTGGATTCGCGTGCGCATCCCGGTTTCGCCGGAAGTCGACCGGATCAAGAGCCTGCTGCGCAAGCACAAGCTGCACAGCGTCTGCGAAGAAGCCTCCTGCCCGAACCTGGGCGAGTGCTTCTCCGGCGGCACCGCGACCTTCATGATCATGGGCGACATCTGCACCCGTCGCTGCCCGTTCTGCGACGTTGGCCACGGTCGTCCGAAACCACTGGACGTCAACGAGCCGGAGAGCCTGGCGATCGCCATTGCCGACCTCAAGCTCAAGTACGTGGTGATCACCTCGGTTGACCGCGACGACCTGCGTGACGGTGGTGCCCAGCACTTTGCCGACTGCATCCGCGAGATCCGCAAGCTGTCGCCGAACGTGCAGCTGGAAACCCTGGTCCCGGACTACCGTGGCCGCATGGACATCGCCCTGGAAATCACCGCTGCCGAGCCGCCGGATGTGTTCAACCACAACCTGGAAACCGTGCCGCGCCTGTACAAGGCTGCGCGTCCGGGTTCGGACTACCAGTGGTCGCTGACCCTGTTGCAACGCTTCAAGCAGATGATGCCGCACATCCCGACCAAATCCGGCCTGATGCTGGGTCTGGGCGAGACTGACGAAGAAGTCATCGAAGTCATGAAGCGCATGCGCGAACACGACATCGACATGCTGACCCTCGGCCAGTACCTGCAACCGTCGCGCAGCCACTTGCCGGTGCAGCGTTTCGTGCACCCGGACACCTTCGCTTGGTTCGCCGAGGAAGGTTACAAGATGGGCTTCAAGAACGTTGCTTCCGGCCCGCTGGTACGTTCCTCGTATCACGCCGACGAGCAGGCGAAACTGGTCAAGGCTGAACTGCTCGGTTCCTGATCCGGCGCTGATAGCCTCGAAAAATACCCGCTTCGGCGGGTATTTTTGTTTGGGCCTGCCGCGCACTCTTTTGTTTGTCTCTGGACCTGACTACTGTGTCTGCAAGACTTCACACAGGGAGACCCATGGATGACCGTTCGACCGACCCACCGCCTTTTTCCGCATAAACCCGTACCGGCGCTGCCATCCGAAGGGCTGATCGGCGTGATCGCCCCTGCTGGCCCCGGTGCGCTGGACACGGAAAAGGCTGTGCAGTGGATGCGCGCCCGCGGCTATGCGCTGAAAGTGTTCCCCGGTGTCTACGAGAAGGACGGCTATCTGGCCGGCAGCGATGACGTGCGCCTCAACGACCTGCACGCCGCGTTCGCCGACCCCGAAGTCGACGCGATCATCTGCCTGCGCGGCGGCTACGGTACGCCGCGCCTGCTGGACCGGATCGATTACGATCTGCTCAGCCGCCACGCCAAGCCGTTTGTCGGCTACAGCGACATCACCGCGCTGCATCTGGCGATCAGTCGCTACGCCGGGTTCGTGACCTTCCACGGCCCGCTGCTCAACGCCGATTTGCTGGGCGACAAGGAGCCGCCGACTGTCACCTCATTCTTCGCCATGCTGCGCGGTCAGTTGAAGGCGGGGAGTGTGTTGAGCCATCCGGTGGCTTATCCCTTGACCACCGTCGAACCGGGCATTGCGCACGGGCGTTTGCTCGGCGGCAATCTGGCGATGATCGCCGCAACGCTGGGCACGCCGTATGAGATTGATGTCGAGGGCGTGATTCTGCTGATCGAGGACGTCAACGAGCCGCTGTACCGCATCGACCGTTTGCTCACGCAGATGCGTCTGGCCGGCAAGCTGGCCAGATTGCGCGGGGTGCTGGTCGGTGATGTGGCCGGGGTCGATATCGAGGCGCTGAATCGCTTGCTCAAGCAGACGTTCGAGCCGTTACGGATTCCGGTGCTGTCGGGGTGGCGCAGCGGGCATTGTGATCCGAACCTGACGCTACCGATGGGGGCGCTGGTTCGACTGGATGCGGGGAAAAAGGAATTGATGTTGGAACAGGATGTAGTGATCAGACGCTAGGGTTTGGTTGCCATTGAGTCAGTCTTCGGGAGCAAGCCCCCTCCCACATTTGATTCGTGTCGTACACAGAACCAATGTGGGAGCGGGCTTGCTCGCGAAGGCGGCATCAGCCATGCGGCTATCTTCTATTGAGTACGCAGGCTCTCAAGCAACTTATGCGTCGGATACCCGTCCGCCGGCCAACCCAGCGCCTGCTGGGCACTGCGGATCGCCTTGCGTGTATTGGCGCCGATAATCCCGTCCGCCGTTCCCGCATCGTAGTTACGCGCGCTCAGCAGGTTCTGCAATTCGATACGCTCGGTGCGGCTCAGTGGCAGATCGTCTTTCGGCCAGGTGCCATTGATCAGGCCTGCGCCATTGAAGCGCTCGGACAACAGGCTGACTGCCAGTGCATAGGACGACGAGTTGTTGTACTTGAGGATCGCCCGGAAGTTATCGAGGATCAGGAACGCCGGGCCACGGTAGCCGGCCGGCAGCAGCAGGGCGGCAGACAGCTGTTCCGAGCCGGCCGGGGCCTGACCGCCATTAGGCAGGATCACGCCCAGTTGACGCCATTCGGCAACGGTCTTGCGCATCGCGCCATCGGCCAGGGTGTAGTTGAATCCGCTCGGCAGTTGCACTTCGAAGCCCCACGGCTGACCACGCTGCCAGCCTGAGCTTTGCAGGTAGTGCGCGGTGGAGGCCAGGGCATCGGCCGGGCTGCCCCAGATGTCGCGGCGGCCGTCACCGTCGAAATCCACGGCGTGGGTGTTGTAGGTGGTCGGAATGAACTGGGTCTGGCCCATCGCGCCGGCCCACGAGCCGAGCATTTTCTCCGGAGTGATATCGCCCTGTTGCAGGATCTGCAGCGCCGCGATCAGTTGTGCATGAGCAAATGCGGGGCGACGGCCTTCGTAGGCCAGGGTCGCCAGCGAGTTGATCACCGATTTGGTGCCTTGGAACTGACCGAAGTTGCTTTCCATGCCCCATACCGACACCAGTGCCTGGCGATCCACGCCATAGCGCTGTTCGATGCTTTGCAGGATGTCGGCGTACTGACTGATCAGCGCCTGCCCCTTGCGCACTCGCAGCGGCGACAGGGCGCCATCGAGGTATTCCCATACCGGACGAGAGAACTCCGGCTGGCTGCGGTCGGCTTTGATCACACTGGCATCGAAGCTGACATTGGCAAACGCGCGGTCGAACAGATCGGCGCGGATCCCGGCTGCCAAGGCATCCTTGCGGAAACCCGCCTGCCATTCGGCAAAGGTCTGGGTTGGCTGAAGATCAAGCGGGTCAGCGGACGGCACTACCGGCGGGATGATTGCCGGGGCTGTTGCGACAGGGGCGGCTTGAAGGGGTTGCGCATCGGCGGCGGTAGGTTTTTCCGCGCAGGCGACAAGCAGAATGAAGCTGGAGGCAGCGATCAGTTGGCGAACGGGCCAACGACGGGAAAGACTGAAGGGCATGCACAGTTCCAGGGGATACGAATCAGGTGCAGACCTTAACATGACCAGGGGGTGCTGTGCTTCAGGCAGCCAGAAAGTAAGAAGCCTCCCAGCTATTAGACTGGAAGGCTTCGCGGCGGTAGCTGCCTTTACCCTTGGTTGGTCGTTCCTGGCGACTGCGGAACAGGGGTTGGGCGATGATGGATTTGGCCTTGTTCGGGCCATGTTTCGATGGCTTTTTGCTCATGAGGGTTCTCTCGGTAGGTGGGTGCTGCGGGGCAAATAATCTGCCGAAGCCGCGCGTCTGTCCAGCCTCTATTGCGTAGGAATATTCTGACGCCTTCGCGAGCAAGCCCGCTCCCACAGTCGACCGAGTTCTATCATGTGAATGCGATCGACTGTGGGAGCGGGCTTGCTCGCGAAAGGGCGTTATGCGGTTGAACGTCTTACTCGGCGGGCAGTGAAAGACGCTGGCCGGACATCAACAGCGCCAACCGGCTCAGGCTCATCCACGGCGAACCGGCGGTCTGACCCTTGATCTGCGCATCGATGCGCTGGGCTTCGAGCAACAACTGCGCCCAGCGTTGCGCCGAGTAGCGTTGCAGGGCTTTGCTCATCAGGGGTTTGCGCTTGTCCCAGACCGGCGGTTTCGCCTGGCTGAAGCACTTGTCCAGCGGCGTGCCTTGGCTGTACTGCAGCGAGATATTGGCCAGCAGGCGCAACTCCCGCGCCAGTGCCCAGAGAATCACCGGTGGCTCGACGCCTTCACCGCGCAGGCCTTCAAGCATGCGCAAGGCGTGGGCCGGTTCGCCGTTGAGCACGGCGTCGGTCAGGCCAAACACGTCGAAGCGCGCACTGTCGGCCACCGCGGCCTGCACGGTTTCGACGGTGATCTGCCCACCTTCGGCCATCAACTTGAGCTTTTCGATTTCCTGCGCAGCGGCGAGCAGGTTGCCCTCGACGCGTGCGGCGATCAGTTCGACCGCGTCCTGGCTGGCCGACAAGCCGGCCTGCGACAGACGCTGGCGAATCCAGCTCGGCAACTGGTTGGCATCCACCGGCCAGATCTGGATGAACTGGGTCTGCTGGCCTTCGACCAGGGCCTTGCCCCACTTGGTTTTCTGCGCACTGCCGTCGAGCTTGGGCAAGCTGATCAGCAGCACCGTGTCTTCAGCGGGGCGCGAGCAGTATTCGATCAGCGCGGCAGCGCCCTTGTCACCGGGCTTGCCCGAAGGCAGGCGCAGTTCCAGTAGGCGTTTTTCGGCGAACAGCGACATGCTGGCGCCGGCCTGCAACAAGGTCCCCCAATCGAAATTGGCGTCGGCGGCGAACACCTGGCGTTCGTCGAAACCTTGCTGGCGGGCAGCACTGCGAATGGCGTCGGCGGCTTCCTGGCACAACAGCGGGTCATCGCCGCTGATGATATAGACGGGCGCGAGCGCGCCTTGCAGGTGTTTGCCGAGTTGAGCGGGAGCGAGCTTCATAAGAGAGGGCGAACGGGGCGCCTGAGCGCCCCGTACGTCTTACTGCTGCGGCAGTTCGAGCGGCGACTGACGCGGGGTTTCCGCTTCAGCTTTCTGTGCCGCCTTCAGCGCGTCGGCTTCAGCCCGGGCACGGTCGTTGGCCGCTTGCTGCAATTGCTGCAGTTGGCCCGGCGTCAGCTGTTGCAGGCGCAGCATCATGCGCTGAACCAGTTCGCGACGGGTTTCGCGACGGGCGTCGTTGGCTTCCTGATCGGAGCCGACGAGGTTGTTGCCGTCGTGGATGAACACTTTCTGCACTTCAAGCTTGTCGCTCAGCAAGTTCAGATTGTGTTCGCCTACGATGTCGTAGTTCAGCACGGTGGTCACTTGGTACTCACCCGTACGACCGGCGCCGGCGTAGCTGAGGATGCGCTGGTTTTCCTGTTCGTCAGCCAGATACAGCTTGTACGGTGCACCGCTGTAGACCTTGACGCCGCTGGACTCGAGCACCTGACGCAGCTGGGTGACGGTCTCGCCATACGCGTTACGGGCGCTCAGATCGAGCTCCTTGATCGACAGTTCGTTGGTGCCGGTGCCACGCAGCTGGAAACCGCAGGCGCTCAGCAGAACGGCGAGGCCCATCACCAGCAGATTGCGTTTGATCATTGTGTTGCTCCCCTTGAAACCATGTGGGCCGACCCTGCGGCCCGAAAGGTTTTACAGTGCGTCAGGCGAACCTGACGCCCAATCCAATTTAGCTGGCGACGATGTTGACCAGTTTCCCTGGTACAACGATCACTTTGCGAATGGTCAGACCGTCGACGAAACGCAGCACGTTTTCGTTTGCGCGCGCAGCCGCTTCAACTTCTTCGCGGGTGGCGCTGGCCGGCATTTCGATCTGGCCACGCAGCTTGCCGTTCACTTGAATGACCAGTTGCAGGCTGTCCTGCACCAGTGCGTTTTCATCGACCGCGGGCCAGCCGGCATCGATCACCGGGTCAGCGTGGCCCAGTTGATTCCACAGCTCATGGCTGATGTGCGGCGTGATTGGAGCCAGCAGCAACGTCACGGCTTCCAGACCTTCGTGAATCAGCGCGCGGTCCTGTTCGGAGCCTTGCGCGGCTTTTTCCAGCACGTTCATCAGCGTCATCACCTGAGCGATGGCGGTGTTGAATTTGTGGTTCTGGCCGACGTCATGGCTGGCCTGTTTGATGGCCAGGTGGATGGCGCGGCGCACGGCTTTCTGCTCGTCGTTCAGGCCGGCGATGTCCAGTTTGCCCGGCAGGCCCTGAGTGACGTGGGCCTGCGCCAGACGCCAGACGCGCTTGAGGAAGCGGTGCGAGCCTTCAACGCCGGAGTCCGACCATTCGGCGCTCATGTCAGGCGGCGAGGCGAACATCATGAACAGGCGGCAAGTGTCGGCGCCGAACTGATCGATCATCGACTGTGGGTCGACGCCGTTGTTCTTCGACTTGGCCATTTTTTCGGTGCCACCGATTTCCACCGGCAAGCCGTCGGATTTCAGTTTGGCGCTGATGACCTTGGCCTTGCTGTCACGCTCCAGTTCCACGTCCGCCGGGTTGAACCAGGTGTAGGCACCATTGGCTTCGCGGCGATAGTAAGTCTCGGCGATCACCATGCCTTGGGTCAGCAGGTTCTTGAACGGCTCGTTGGAGCTGACCAGACCTTCGTCACGCATCAGCTTGTGGAAGAAACGCGCGTACAGCAGGTGAAGAATGGCGTGTTCGATGCCACCGATGTACTGATCCACCGGCAACCAGTGGTCGGCCGCGGATTTTTCCACCAGGCCACCTTCGAAGTGCGGCGAGGCGTAACGGGCGTAGTACCACGAGGACTCGACGAAGGTGTCCATGGTGTCGGTTTCACGCTTGGCAGGCTGGCCGCATTTCGGGCAGCTGCACTCGTAGAATTCCGGCATGCGCGCCAGCGGCGAACCGGCGCCGTCCGGCACCACGTCTTCCGGCAGCACCACCGGCAACTGGTCTTCCGGCACCGGCACGTCACCGCAGGTGGCGCAGTGGATGATCGGGATCGGGCAACCCCAGTAGCGCTGACGGCTGATGCCCCAGTCGCGCAGGCGGAACTGAGTGCGCGAGGCACCGAGGTTTTTCTTGATCAGGGCGACTTCCATGGCGTCGAACGCGCCGGTGAAGTCCAGGCCGTCGAACTCGCCGGAGTTGATCAGCGTGCCGTGCTCGCCGTAGGCGTCTTGCCACGGAGCCGGGTTGGTGTCGCCGGAGCTGGTGCGCACCACCGATTTGACCGGCAGGTTGTACTTGTGGGCGAATTCGAAATCGCGCTCGTCGTGCGCCGGAACTGCCATCACGGCGCCGTCGCCGTAGTGCATCAGCACGTAGTTGGCGACCCAGACCGGAAGTTTTTCACCGGTCAGCGGGTGCTCGACGAACAGGCCGGTCGGCAGGCCTTTTTTCTCTTGAGTGGCGACGTCGGCTTCAGCCACGCTGCCGCCCTTGCATTCGGCGATGAAGGCTTGCAGCTCTGGGTTGTTCTGCGCTGCCTGGGTGGCCAGCGGGTGCTCGGCTGCCACGGCAACGTAGGTCGCGCCCATCAGGGTGTCCGGACGGGTGGTGAAGACCTTGAGGGTGCCTGCTTCGCCGATCGAGTCGACGTTGTACGGGAACTGCACTTCCATGCCGCGGGATTTGCCGATCCAGTTGCGCTGCATGGTCTTGACCTGTTCCGGCCAGCCAGTCAGTTCGTCGAGGCTCTCCAGCAGCTCATCCGCGTAAGCGGTGATCTTGAAGTAGTACATCGGGATTTCGCGCTTTTCGATCAGCGCGCCGGAGCGCCAGCCGCGACCATCGATCACCTGTTCGTTGGCCAGCACGGTCTGGTCGACCGGGTCCCAGTTCACGGTGCCGTTCTTGCGGTAGATCACGCCTTTTTCGAACAGGCGGGTGAACAGCCATTGTTCCCAGCGGTAGTAATCCGGCTTGCAGGTGGTCACTTCACGGGACCAGTCCACCGCCAGGCCCAGGCTGCGCAGCTGGGACTTCATGTAGGCGATGTTTTCGTAGGTCCACTTGGCGGGCGCCACATTGTTCTTCATCGCGGCGTTTTCCGCCGGCATGCCGAAGGCGTCCCAACCCATCGGTTGCAGAACGTTCTTGCCTTGCATGCGCTGGTAGCGGGAGATCACGTCGCCGATGGTGTAGTTGCGCACGTGCCCCATGTGTAGCTTGCCGCTGGGGTAAGGGAACATCGACAGGCAGTAGTAGGTTTCCTTGCCTGGCTGTTCACTGACTTCAAAGGACTTTTGCTCGTCCCAGAACGACTGGGCGGCGGCTTCGATTTCACGGGGCTGATATTGTTCGTGCATGGCTACTTTTGTACTGGATAGGGGTGGCCTAATCCTCTTCAACGCGCCCTCCGGGGGATGCTCCGGACAGGCTGGAAGTGGAATGACAGGAAGCGCCGTAGCATACATGACCGCGCTTGGCCTAGGGAAACCCTGATTACAGCTGTCTGGCCCCGGAAAACCGTGGCGAGGGCCGTTGGTCGCGGCGTTCAGCCGGTTTGTGCAGCGAAGCTAAGCTCTTATTGGGGAGTGAGTCTTATCTTCAATGAGGTGAGGGATGGTGGAGCAACGGCAAAAAAACGTGACGAAACCCGAGTTGTACGAACGGTTGATGGATCGTCTGGGCATGGCGCTCGACGCTGCAAAAACCGCTGGCCGGCTGCGCGACGAGCGCCCCGTGGAACTGGAATTGCGTGGCTTGAGCCCCGCCGAGTTCAAACTGGTCAAGGCCTATCTGGATCGCAGTGAGCGTGAATCGCATGGATACCTGTCGCAGGCAGTGAAACAGCTCGATGCAGCACATTCAGCCAAGGTCATCTGGCTCAAGGACAAGGCGCCCGGCAGAGACACCGTCAAGGTTCGTTCTGTGCAGGCCAAGTAATCGCATGGCAGGTCAAGTAACGGATCTTTTCCAACAGGATCCTACCTATCGGTTGTAACGTTTCATTAACACTCTTAGGCTTCGGGCATCTCTGGAGATGCCCCGATGCCTTTGCGTTACTTCATCAAACAACTGCTCTTGCCGCCCGGCATTCTTTTGCTGCTGTTGCTGGTCGCCTGGTGGCTGCGTCGCTCCCGGCCACGGCTGGCCGGCCTGTGTTTTGCCCTTGGCCTGGGTGGTTTCTGGCTGATGAGCCTGCCGGTGGTGGTGCAATGGGGCGCCAAAGCGCTCGAGCGTGAGCCGCCGCTGCCCCGTGAGTCGTGGTCGATATTGGCGCAGCGCGCCGATGCCATCGTGGTGCTGGGTTCCGGGCGCGAGCGCGGCGATCTGGCCTGGGGCGAGGACCAGCCAACCGGCGTGGGGCTGGAGCGTCAGCGCTATGCGGCGCGACTGGCCAAGGCCTCCGGGCTGCCGATTCTGACCAGCGGTGGCCTGCATTACGGCACGCCGCCGACCGAGGCGAAGCTGATGGCCGATTCGTTGCGCGATGATTTCGGCGTGACCACGCACTGGCAGGAAGGCGAGAGCCGTACCACCTGGGAAAACGCCAAATTCAGCGCCGACATCTTGTTGCCGCAAGGCATCAAGCGCGTCGTGGTGGTCACGCAGGCCTGGCACATGCCGCGCGCCGCGTGGTGTTTTCAGCAGGCGGGATTCGAAGTGGTGCCGGCGCCCGTCGGGTTTCTCGGGACCGATAATGCGCGCCCGTTTGGTGGCTGGCTGCCGGAGTTCAAGTCGATCTGGCAGAGCGGGCAGTTGCTGAATGAGGCGGTGGGGCAGGTGGGGTATTCGTTGTTTTACCGGGGTGATGCCAACCCTGATTGATTGGGTGCTGCTGATGCCCATTCGCGAGCAAGCCCGCTCCCACATTTGAATTGCATTCCAAATGTGGGAGCGGGCTTGCTCGCGAGGCTTTTTAAAGGGTTTTCGACATCCGGCTCGCCATCAGCGCCCAGCCAAACAGCAGCACACAGACAATGATCAGCGGCCACGAACGCCATTGCAGGTACGGCGTCAGGTTGTGCATCGGCACCACTTCGCCATACAGAATGCCCTGTTCGAACTGCGGGATCTGCTCGGTGATCTGCCCGAACGGGTTGATCAGTCCGGTCACGCCATTGTTCGTAGCGCGGATCATCCAGCGGCCTGCCTCAAGTGCGCGCATTTGCGCCATTTGCAGGTGTTGCAGCGGGCCGATCGAGGTGCCGAACCAGGTGTCGTTGCTGATCGTCAGCAGCAGATCGCTGCGTGCCGACAGCCCAGCGGCGAATTCCGGGTACACCACTTCGTAGCAGATGAATGGCGCGATTTGATAACCCTTGGCCTGCAGCAGCGGCTGATCCGCCGGACCGCGAGCGAAGTCGGACATCGGCAAGTCAAAGAACGCGATCAACCCGCGCAGCAGATCCTGCAACGGTACGTACTCACCGAACGGCACCAGTTTCTGCTTGAGGTAGGTGCCATCGCCCTCGCCGACCACGGTGATGCCGTTGAAGAAGCGTTTTTCGTGGCGGACCGTCTCGCGGATCGGCACGCCGGTGATCAGCGCCGATTTACGCTCGGCGGCGAAGTTGCCCATCATGTTCAAGTAGCCCTCGGCGGACTCCTTGAGCACCGGTACCGCGGTTTCCGGCCAGATCAGCAGGTCCACCGGCTTCGAGCGAAAACTCAGGTCGCGATACAGCGCCAGTTGCGCGTTAAGCTGCGCCGGATCCCATTTCATGCTTTGTTCGACGTTGCCCTGAATCGCAGCGACGCTCAGTGCCGGGCCGGACGGACTGGTCCAGGCGTGGCCCTTGAGCGCAATACCCGCCACCCATGGCCCGACCAGCAACAGCAAACCGGCCGCGATAAAGCCTTTACGACCGGTTTGCAGCAAGCGCGGCGCGTTATAGATCAGCGCCGCAGTCAGCGCCAGAACGAACGACACCAGCCACATGCCACCCACTGGCGCGAGCCCGGCCAATGGGCCGTCGAGCTGGCTGTAGCCGGAGTAGAGCCACGGAAAACCAGTGAGGAACCAGCCACGAAACGCTTCCTGCCCGACCCACAGCGCGGCAAACGCCAGCGCATCGGCCAACGGTGCCTCGTTGCGGCGCAACCAGCGCGCCCAGACCCAGGCGGGCAGGGCGAAGAAAAACGCGATCGCTGCGGTGAACAGCAGCATCAGGAACCCGGCCAGCAGCACCGACGCGCCACCGAAATGGTGGATGCTGTAGTAAATCCAGCTGGTACCGGCGCCGAACAGGCCGAAACCGAAGCACCAGCCACGGCCCAGTGCCTGACGCGGTTTCAGCTCGCGCAGGCCGGCGTAGAACAGGCCGACCGCGAGCAAAGCCAGCGGCCAGATGTTGAACGGGGCGAGGGCGAAGGTGGTGATTGCACCGGCCGCCACGGCCAGCAGGTTACCGGGCCAGCCGGGGCGGGTTGTCCAGCGCAGGGGGTATGTCATCAGCTATTTCCTGTATCGCGCCGGGTCTGCTGTTACGCAGGGCAAGGCGCGAGGAGTGAAGTTTGGTTTTTCAAATGAACGACGAGCAACGCAGCCCTGCGTAACAGCAGGCCCGGCCCTCCGGGTTACGCCTGAAAGCGGGCCATGCTGCGTTGCAGTCCTTGGAAAGGGAATGCCATTCCCTGCGGACTGCGCCTTGCCTGGCCCGCTTTCAGGCGCAACGCGATACAGGAAATAGCTGATGACATACCCCAATCCTTAGATTTAACGAGCGATTGGCGTCAGTCGCAGCAAATGAATCCGACGGCTGTCGGCGTTCAGGATGCGGAAACGATAGGCGCCGATTTCAGTGATTTCGTTGCGTTTTGGCAAGTGCCCGAACGCGCTCATCACCAGGCCGCCGACGGTGTCGAATTCGTCGTCGGAGAATTCGCTGTCGAAGAACTCGTTGAAGTTCTCGATCGGCGTCAGGGCCTTGATCAGGAAGTCACCGCTGGGCAGCGGCTTGATGTAGCTGTCTTCTTCGACGTCGTGCTCGTCTTCGATGTCGCCGACGATCTGCTCCAGCACGTCTTCAATCGTCACCAGACCGGCGACGCCGCCGTATTCGTCGATGACGATGGCCATGTGGTTGTGGTTGGCGCGGAATTCACGCAGCAACACGTTCAGACGCTTGGACTCGGGCACGAAGGTGGCCGGGCGCAGCAGGTCCTTGATGTTGAAGCTGTCGCCGTTCTCCTTGAGGATCAGCGGCAGCAGATCCTTGGCCAGCAGCACGCCCATCACGTCGTCGTGGCTTTCGCCGATGACCGGATAGCGCGAGTGGGCCGAGTCGACCACGGCCGGGAGGAATTCACGGGGTGTCTGGTTCGCCTTGATGCTGATCATCTGCGAGCGCGGCACCATGATGTCGCGTACTTGCAGGTCAGCCACCTGAATGGCGCCTTCGACGATGGCCAGCGCTTCGCTGTCCAGCAGTTTGTTCTGATGTGCATCACGCAGCAGCTCAAGCAGCTCCTGACGGTTCTTCGGCTCGTGGGCAAAAGCCTGGGTTAGTTTACCCAGCCATGACTTCTGCCCGTTGCTCGATCGATCTTCGCTCATAGCGATTACTCTGAATCCTTTGTTGTAACGATAGGGGATGTTTCGGCTTCGTCGTCCGCGTACGGATCGGGATAGCCCAGTTCGGCAAGCAACTCGCGTTCCAGTGCTTCCATTTCTTCGGCTTCGTCGTCATCTATATGGTCGTAACCGAGCAGATGCAAGCAGCCGTGAATGACTAGATGTGCCCAATGGGCCTGGAGTTCCTTGCCTTGCTCGGCAGCTTCGCGCTCGACCACGGCCACGCAGATCACCAGATCGCCAAGCAGCGGGATATCGAGAAACTCGTCCGGGACTTCGGCCGGGAACGACAGGACGTTGGTCGCGTAATCCTTATGGCGCCAGGTGTGATTCAGCTCACGACCTTCTTCCTCGTCAACCAGACGAATGGTCATTTCCGAGTCGGCGCTGCGCTGGCGCAGGGCCAGTTCGCACCATTGGCGGAAGTCGGCTTCACTCGGGGCGTTCGCTTCGGTAGCGATTTGCAGATCCAGCTCAAGCATCGCGCGAGGTTTCCCTGGCGGCTTCGGCACGGGTCTCGAAGCGCTCGTAGGCCTCGACGATCCGCTGCACCAACGGGTGACGCACAACGTCTTTGGGCTGGAAATGGGTGAAGCTGATGCCCGGAACGTCCTTGAGCACTTCGATCACATGGTGCAGCCCGGACTTGGTGCCGCGCGGCAGGTCGACCTGGGTGATGTCGCCGGTGATGACCGCGGTGGAGCCAAAGCCGATCCGGGTCAGGAACATTTTCATCTGCTCGACGGTGGTGTTCTGGCTTTCGTCGAGAATGATGAAGCTATTGTTCAGCGTACGACCGCGCATGTAGGCCAGCGGCGCGACTTCGATCACTTGGCGCTCGATCAGCTTGGCCACGTATTCGAAGCCGAGCATTTCGTAGAGGGCGTCGTACAGCGGGCGCAGGTACGGGTCGATCTTCTGGGCGAGGTCGCCGGGCAGGAAGCCGAGTTTTTCACCGGCTTCAACCGCCGGACGCACCAGCAGGATGCGGCGGATCTGCTCGCGCTCCAGGGCATCGACGGCGCAAGCCACAGCCAGATAGGTCTTGCCGGTACCGGCCGGACCGATGCCGAAGTTGATGTCGTTGCCGAGGATTTCCTTCACGTAGCGCAGCTGATTCAAGCCGCGTGGGCGAATCATGCCTTTCTTGGTGCGCAGGGCGACGGAGGCTTCGGCGGGGGCGTGGTTGTCCAGTTCGACCACGGCCGATTCCTGGAGGAACAGGTGCACCATGTCTGGCGACAGCTCGGTACCCTTGGTTTCGCGGTACAGGCGGCGCAGCAGGTTTTCCGCAGACGTGGTGTGCTTGGGGTCGCCGATCAGCTCGAACTGGTTTCCGCGATTACGGATCTCGATGGCCAGGCGCTGTTCGATCAAGCGCAGATGCTCGTCGAATTGCCCGCACAGATTGGCGAAGCGGCGAGCCTCAAAGGGCTCGAGGATAAAACGATGTGGTTCTATGGGTGCGTTCAAGGTCGTATTTAGCCGCCCTGGGGCAATTAAGATGAAATCAAGGATAACGCCAGTGGCGTGGGTGCGAAAGCTCTTATATGAACTCGCCCGATTCATGCCCCTGGCGCTGTACCTGTGGGAGCGAGCCTGCTCGCGAAGGCGGCGACACATTCAACATTGAGGTGTCTGACAGACCGCTTTCGCGAGCAGGCTCGCTTCCACAGGGATATGCGGTGTTATTGAATCAGCGAGCCGCGCAGCGAGTGCGGTTGCGCCGCATCGATGTGCACATCGGCGAACTGGCCGATCAGGGTCGGATTATCGCAGCGGAAGTTGACGATACGATTATTCTCGGTACGCCCTTGCAGCTCGCCCGGGTCTTTCTTCGAGTAGTCGGTGACCAGAATGCGCTGGATCGAACCGACCATTTGTCGGCTGATCTCGAACCCTTGCTGATTCAAACGATGCTGCAAGGCGTTCAGGCGTTCTTTCTTCAGCTCTTCCGGGGTGTCGTCGGCCAGATCGGCCGCCGGGGTGCCCGGGCGCTGGCTGTAGACGAACGAGTAGGAAAAGTCGAAACCGACGTCGGCAATCAGCTTCATGGTCTGTTCGAAGTCTTTCTCGGTCTCGCCAGGGAAGCCGACGATGAAGTCCGAACTGATGCAGATACCCGGTACCGCAGCGCGCAGTTTGCGCAGCTTGGATTTGTACTCCAGCGCGGTGTGGTTGCGCTTCATCGCCGCGAGGATCCGGTCGGAACCCGACTGCACCGGCAAGTGCAGGTGTTTGACCAGCTCCGGCACTTCGGCGTGGGCCTGGATCAGGCTGTCGGAGAACTCCAGCGGGTGCGAAGTGGTGTAGCGGATGCGGTCGATGCCGTCGACAGCGGCGACCACGCGGATCAGCTCGGCCAGATCGGCCAGACGCCCATCGTGGGTCAGGCCGCGATAGCCGTTGACGTTCTGCCCGAGCAAGGTGACTTCACGCACGCCGTTTTCGGCGAGGTGAATGATCTCGGCAATCACGTCATCGAACGGCCGGCTGACTTCTTCGCCACGGGTGTAGGGCACCACGCAGAACGTGCAGTACTTGCTGCAACCTTCCATCACCGACACGTAGGCGCTCGGGCCGTCGATGCGCGGCTCGGGCAAATGGTCGAATTTTTCGATTTCCGGGAACGAGACGTCGACTTGCGGCAACTTGCTGCTGCGCGCGGCGTCGATCATTTCCGGCAGACGGTGCAGGGTCTGCGGGCCGAAGACCACGTCGACATACGGGGCGCGATCACGGATCGCCGCGCCTTCCTGGCTGGCCACGCAACCACCGACGGCGATCACCATGTCCGGGTTGGCCAGTTTCAGTTCGCGCCAGCGGCCGAGCTGCGAGTACACCCGATCCTGAGCACGTTCGCGGATCGAGCAGGTGTTGAGCAGAATCACGTCGGCGTCTTCGGCGCGGGCGGTGACTTCCAGGGCCTGATGTTCGCCCAGCAGATCAACCATGCGCGAGCTGTCGTACTCGTTCATCTGGCAACCGTGGGTTTCGATGTAAAGCTTCTTGGCCATGGAGTAAGGTCGTCACCTGATTCAAAGAACCGCGCATTATAGGGAACAAGCCCTCAGGTTCCTACCGCTGTGCGTCCGGCGGCTATGCTATAGTTTGCGCCCTCATTTTTATCCCCGATGTTATCCCCCCGCCATGACCAAACGCGAAGCTCCAATCTATAAGGTGATTTTCCTCAACCAGGGCCAGGTGTTCGAAATGTACGCCAAGCAGATCTATCAAAGTGATCTGTGGGGTTTTCTGGAAGTGGAAGAGTTCGTCTTTGGCGAGCGCACGCAAGTGGTGGTCGATCCGAGCGAAGAGAAGCTCAAGGCGCAGTTTGAAGGCGTGGTGCGCAGCTTTGTGCCGATGCATTCGATCGTGCGCATCGACGAGGTGGAACGTCTGGGCACCCCGAAAATCAGCGAAGCCCGTGGCGCGGTCGGCAATGTGATGCCGTTTCCGATGCCGATGCCTGAGAAGTAAGCCGCAAAACCGAGTCGTCTCATTCGCGAGCAAGCTCGCTCCCACAGGGGGTCTTCTGAACACTGGAGATCTACTGTGGGAGCGAGCTTGCTCGCGAAGGGGCCGGAAAGGTCGGCGCAAAAATCAGGGAAGTGGCGAAAACGGCGTACGCCCATCTGCGCTCTGCAGTTCCATCAGGTATTTACGGAAAATTTGCCCGAGCACCTGAGTCGCGGTTTCGAGGTCTTCGCGGGACATTTTTTCGGAGACTTCGTCGGCGGTGTCCAGCGCATCTTCGGCGCCGTTGACCGCGGCCATCTTCAGCACGATGTACGCCTGAATGTTGTTGGCCTGCACGCCTTCGCCGTGGAAGAACATGGTGCCAAGCTTGAACTGCGCCTGAGCGTGGCCTTGCAGCGAGGCCTTTTCGAAATAGCTCAGGGCTTGATTGAGATCGCGTGGCGCATTCTTGCCGTCGTAGTAGAACTCACCCAACTCGTATTGCGCTTGCGCATCCCCTTCGTCCGCCGCTTTCTGACAGGCGGCCAGTGCCTGCGTGACGTCTTGCGGCTGAGTGTTGAGGGTGCAACGACCCATCGCCGGGATCAACAACGAGTTGCCGCCTGCTTGTGCATGCGCGAGCAGGGGCTGAAGGAGCAACAGGCAGCCCAAGGCAAGGGTGCGGCCGGTGCGGTTCATGGGAATCGACTTACCTCTGAAGGGCACGCGGACCCATCGAGGGATCCAATAAGCGCGCATTATGAAATAAGCAGGGCCAACCTTACAAAGTCTTTACTCGTTTTTCTGCTGCGCGGGGAATATATCGGCCACTTTCTGATGGATTTTTAGCAGAGGCGTGGGAAAAACGGCGTGAGTGTAGGTGAAAGCTGACGCTGGCCATGGCCAACGTCAGCGGTACGGCGATTACTTCAATGCAGCGAAGGCGCGTTCGGCAGCGTCCAGGGTGATTTTCAGCTCGGCTTCGCCGTGGGCGATCGAGGTGAAACCGGCTTCGAATGCACTCGGTGCCAGGTACACGCCACCTTCGAGCATCAGGTGGAAGAAGCGACCGAACAGTGCTGCGTCGCTGGCCATCACGTCTTCAAAGGTGACGATGTCGTCGGCGCCGCTGAAGTACAGGCCGAACATGCCACCCGCTTGCGTGGTCACGAACGGAATGCCCGCGGCATCGGCGCGTTGTTGCAGGCCGTCGAGCAGGCGCGTGGTGTAGTCGGTCAGTTCGGCGTGGAACCCCGGACGGCTGATCAGGCGCAGGGTGGTCAGACCGGCGGCCATCGCCAGCGGGTTACCCGACAGGGTGCCGGCCTGGTACACCGGGCCCAGCGGCGCGATGCGTTCCATGATTTCACGTTTGCCGCCGAAGCAGCCGACCGGCATGCCGCCGCCGATGATCTTGCCGAAGGTGGTCAGATCCGGGGTCACGTCGTAGTGCGCCTGGGCGCCGCCGAGGGCAACGCGGAAACCGGTCATCACTTCGTCGAAAATCAGCACCACGCCATGCTTGTCGCACAGCGCACGCAGGCCTTCGAGGAAACCCGGTGCCGGCGGCACGCAGTTCATGTTGCCAGCGACTGGCTCGACGATGATGCAGGCGACGTCCTGACCGACTTCGGCGAGCATCTTTTCCACGGCGTCGATGTCGTTGAACGGCAGGGTCAGGGTGTGTTTGGCGAACGCGGCCGGCACACCGGCGGAGCTTGGCACGCCCTGGGTCAGCGCGCCGGAACCGGCCTTGACCAGCAGGCTGTCGGAGTGACCGTGGTAGCAACCTTCGAACTTAATGATGCTGTCACGACCGGTGTAACCACGGGCCAGACGAATCGCGCTCATGGTCGCTTCGGTGCCGGAGCTGACCATGCGCACCATGTCCATCGACGGTACCAGCGAGCAGACCAGGTCGGCCATCTCGGTTTCCATCGCGGTCGGCGCGCCGTAGGACAGGCCGTGTTGCAGTTGATTGCGCACTGCATCGAGCACGTCCGGGTGGCTGTGGCCGAGGATCATCGGCCCCCACGAACCGACGTAATCCACATAACGCTTGTCGTCTTCGTCAGTGACGTAGGCGCCTTCGGCATGCTTGAAGAACAGCGGTGTGCCGCCCACACTCTTGAACGCGCGAACCGGCGAGTTCACGCCACCGGGAATGTGTTTCTGGGCATTGGCAAACAGGGTTTCGGAACGAGACATGTTCGGGCTCTCAAATCAGATTTTCAGAAGTTCGTTGAAGGCGCGGGCGCGGCGGGTCACTTCGGCGGTGCTCTCGGCACCGAACAAACCGTGGACCACCGCCAGCAGGTCGACCCCGTGGGCCACCAGTGGCGCGGCGTTGTCGATGGTGATGCCGCCAATCGCGCAGACCGGCAGATGCAGCTTGCGTTTGGCCTCGTCGAGCAGATCGAGGCTGCAGCTTGGCGCGCCGGGTTTGGTGTTGGAATTGAAGAAGCGACCGAAGGCGACATAGCTCGCGCCTTCCTTGCCGGCCTGTTCAGCCAATTCAAGCTGCGCGTGGCAGGTCGACCCGATGATGGCCTTGGAGCCGAGCAGGGCGCGGGTCGGCGACAGCGGGCCATCGGTCTGCCCCAGGTGCACGCCGACGTTGAGGCGCGCGGCCAGCTCGGCGTCATCGTTGATGATCAACTGCGTCTTGTAGCGTTCGCACAGATCGCGCAGCGCTTCGGCCTCGCGCAGACGGCGGGCCTCGTCGCTGCTTTTGTCGCGGTATTGCAGCAGGGTGACACCGCCTTCCAGCGCCGCCTCCACGTACGACAGAAACTTGCCCGCCAGCAATTGGCTGTCGGTGATGGCGTACAGGCCACGGAGTTTCATCAGGCAGACCTCACGACGTTACGAGCAAAAATCCAGCGGCAGGCGACGCGGCACGAACTGGCCTTTGCCCAGTTGTTCGGCATCGCGCAGGGTGCGCCAGGTGTAATCCAGTGCCGTACGCACGGCGCCGGCGAGGTTTTCACCCTGGGCCAGCCGACCGGCGAGGGCGCTGGCCAATGTGCAGCCGGAACCGTGATAACTGCCCGGTAAACGCTGGCAATAGAAGGTTTCACGCAGGCCGTCACGGCTGTACAGGCGATTGTGGATTTCAGTTTCGTCGCCATGGCCGCCGGTGATCAGCAGGTTTTTGACGAACGGCAGGAGTTTTTCCGCGCACTCATCCGCGGTGCCTTCGGGCAGTTCGGCGAGAATCCGCGCTTCGGGCAGGTTGGGGGTGGCAATAATCGACAGTGGCAGCAGACGCTCGCGCATCGCATAACCGACTTCATCCTTGCCCAGGCGTCCGCCGCCGCCGGCACGCAGCACCGGGTCGCAGACCACTGGCAAGTGCGGGTGCGCAGAGAGCAGTTCGACCACGGTGTCGACCATTTCCAGCGAACCGAGCATGCCCAGTTTGACCGCAGCGACTTCGGAGTCGTTGAGCACGGCATTGGCCTGGGCCAGTACCCACTCACGGTCGAGGACGCGGAAGTCAGTGACGTTGACAGTGTCTTGCACGGTCAGGGCGGTGACGGCCGGAGCCGCATGGCAACCCTGCGCGAGCAGGGCTTCGATATCTGCCTGCAAGCCGGCGCCACCACTGGGGTCGTGGCCGGAGAGACAGAGGACAACGGGGCGGGAGCTGTAGATATTCATGGTGCGCGAGCTTACCACCAAAGCTGAATTTGGGGTTCAGTCCCGATCGAGCTTGTCATCACAAAAGCATTCACAATGTCTGCTGCTTTACTGAGTTGACCAACTCAACAGCTCTAGTCCGCTGCTTTGCTCTGAAACGCCCGTTCTAGAGCCTTTGTAGGAAAAATTTCGATGGTGCTCAATGGCCATCAACGGCTATGCTAGTCTGGATCCAAACCAATAACAGGTAATACCGGTTTTACGTCTACTCAAAGGGAATGGGGGGCTTCCTGACACAACCGGACGAGCCACGCTGGGGCTTCAATGCGCTATTTGCTGATGTTGCTGTTCTGCTTGCCCCTCCTCGCAAGCGCCGTCGAGTTCGACGAAAATACCCAGAGCCTTCCCCTGGGCCGCTCCTTGCAAGTGTTCGAAGACCCGAGCGGTCAGGCGAACATCGCCGACGTCCGTGCTCAAGCGGCGGCGGGCAATTTCAAACCCCATGACAAAGCCACGCTCAATGCCGGTTACTCGCGCTCGGCGTTCTGGCTGAAGATCGACCTGCATTACCGTCCGAACAATCCGGCCGCCCAGCGCACCTGGCTGCTGGAACTGGCGTATCCGCCGCTCGATCACCTCGACCTTTATATGGCCGATGCCAATGGCGACTACCGCCTGATCCGGCAGACCGGCGACGCCTTTCCGTTCGCCAGTCGCGAGATCCGGCAGAACAATTACCTGTTCGACCTGACCTTCGCCCCTGACCAGCAAAAAACCGTGTACCTGCGCCTGGCCAGTGAAGGCTCGATCCAGGCACCAGTGACGTTATGGTCGAGCACCGCGTACCTCGAAGACCAGCCGGTGCGCCTGTATGTGCTGGGGATCATCTATGGCGTGCTGCTGGGGATGCTGGTCTACAACCTGTTCATCTACCTGAGCGTGCGCGACACCAGCTACCTCTATTACATCTTCTACATCGCCTCGTTCGGCCTTTATCAACTGTCGGTGAACGGCGCGGCGGTCGAGTATTTCTGGCCGGACAATCCGTGGTGGGCCAACGCCGCCACACCGTTTTTCATCGGTTGCGCCGGGTTGTTCGGCAGCCAGTTCGCCCGCAGTTTCCTGCAGACCAGAACCCACAGCCGCTGGCTCGACTATCTGCTGATCGCCCTGATCGCGTTCGGCGCGCTGGTGGTCGGGCTGTCGCTGATGACCAGTTACGCATTGTCGCTGCGCCTGGCGACCCTGTTGGCGCTGGTGTTCACCGTGGTGATCTTCGCCGCGGGGATTCTCGCCTGGTGGCGTGGCTTGCGGGTGGCGCGTTATTTCATCATTGCCTGGTCGGCATTCCTGCTCGGCGGCATCGTCAATACGCTGATGGTGCTGGGCCTGCTGCCGAACGTGTTCCTGACCATGTACGCCAGTCAGATCGGTTCGGCGATCGAAGTCGCGCTGCTGTCGCTGGCGCTGGCTGATCGCATCAACGCGATGCGCGAACAACAGGCGCAAACCCTGTTCGATGCCGGGCAGAAGCTCGAAGTGCTCAACCAGCAACTGGCCCACAGCAACAAGCTCAAGGATGAATTCCTCGCGACCCTGACCCACGAATTGCGCACGCCGATGAACGGTGTGATCGGTTCGCTGGAACTGATGCAGACCGTCGAGCTGGAGCCTGAACTGGAGCAATACCAGCAAACCGCCGCTGGCTCTGCCCGGGACATGATGCGCATGGTCAACGGCATCCTCACCCTCACCGAATTGCAGGCCGGCAAGCTCAAGGCGACGCCGGGCAGCTTCAGTCTGCGCGCGGTGGTCGAGGCCTTGCGCGTGCAGTTCGACGGCAACGCGGCGAGCAAGTCGCTGGACTTCAAAGTCGAGGTGCTGCCGACCCTGCCGGATCGCTTGCACGGCGACAGCGCAAAACTGGCGCAATGCCTGGAGTGCCTGCTGGACAACGCGATCAAGTTCACCCGGGTCGGCGGTCTGGCGCTGCGGGTCACTGGCAAACCGGCGACGGACAACCGCCTGGCGCTGTCGTTTGCGGTCATCGATACCGGCATCGGTTTCACCGATCTGGGCGAGGCGACGATGTATCAGCGCTTCTTCCAGCTCGACGGCTCGATGACCCGCGAATACGGCGGCCTGGGCGTGGGGCTGGCGATCTGTCGGCAACTGGTGGAACTGCTCGGCGGCAAGCTGACTCACCGCTCCCAGCCTGGCAGCGGCAGCCGTTTTCAACTGGATGTCGAGTTCGAGCTACCGCAGCTCGAAGCGGCGCCAACTCCGGAAGCGCTGCACGAGCGCAGCCGTGCACCGCAGGACTGCACGGTGTTGCTGGTGGATGACAACAGCGTCAACCAACTGGTGATGCGCGGCATGCTGCTCAAACTGGGGTTTCGCGTACGTACTGCGGACAACGGCGCGGCGGCGCTGGACTGTCTGCAACGCGAAACCTTCGATGCGGTGCTGATTGATTGCCAGTTGCCCAATCATGAAGGTGCGTCGTTGTGCTGCCAGATTCATGCGTTGCCCGGCTGCGCCAATCTGCCGGTGTTCATGCTGGCGCTGGGCACGGATCGCGAGCATTGCGCACCTGGCACGCGCATCGATTACCTGAACAAACCGGTGAAATTCGAAGACCTGCAGACGGCGCTGGAGCGTCGGGTGCTCAGCGCATAATAGGGTGAAAGCGCCGACAGTTCGGCGCATATGACACTTTGATCAACCACGGGCCGGTGCTTAACTGAATCCCTTGGCTGACCAAAGGAGCCCCGTCATGAACCTGCATCAGTTCGCCGAAACCCACGAAGTCACCAACCAGCCACCGTCGCTGGATGGCGCCAACCTGTACCGCATCGACCTGCCGCTGCAGGAGTGGTCACGCCGTTTCGGCGCCGGGTGGGCCGAGTCGCGGATCGATGCCTACGGTGCGCTGGCCGGCGGACCGCTGATGGCAGCCGGGTTCCTCGCCAATCAGAACAAACCGGTATTCGTCAGCCATGACCGCTACGGCCATCGCATCGATCTGGTGGAATTCCATCCCGCTTATCACGAGCTGATGCGCACCGCGATCGAACATGGCCTGACCTCATCACCCTGGACCCATCCGCAGGATGGCGCGCATGTCGCCCGCGCCTCGATGAGCTATCTGCACAGCCAGGCCGAGGCCGGCAGCGGTTGCCCGTTGACCATGACTTTCGCCAGTGTCCCGGCCATGCGCTTGCAGCCGGATCTGGCCGAACAGTGGCTGCCGAAGATCCTTGCCACCGAATATGACCCGCGTAACGTCGGCATGGCGCACAAGGCCGGCGTGACCATTGGCATGGCGATGACCGAGAAACAGGGCGGCACCGACGTGCGCGCCAACACTACCAAGGCCTATCCGGTCGGTGCCAGTGGCCCGGGGCAGGCCTATGAACTGGTCGGGCACAAGTGGTTCTGCTCGGCGCCGATGTGCGATGCGTTCCTGACGCTGGCGCAGACCGACAAGGGCCTGACCTGCTTCCTGCTGCCGCGCCATCGCCCCGACGACACGCGCAATCAGTTCTACATCCAGCGCCTGAAAAACAAACTCGGCAACCAGTCCAACGCCTCCAGTGAAGTGGAATTCCGTGGCGCTTTGGCGTGGATGGTTGGCGAAGAAGGGCGCGGCGTGCCAACCATCATCGAGATGGTGGCGATGACCCGTTTCGATTGCATGGTCGGCTCCAGTTCATTGATGCGTCAGGCGCTGACCCAGGCCAGCCACCACTGCGCGCACCGCAAGGTCGGCGGCAAACTGCTCAGCGAGCAACCGTTGATGCAGAACGTGCTGGCCGATCTGGCGCTGGAAAGCGAGGCCGCGCTGGCCCTGAGCCTGCGCATGGGCAAGGCGCTGGATCATCTGGATGATCGCCATGAAGCGCAATTCGCCCGGCTGGTGACGGCGGTGGGCAAATACTGGATCTGCAAACGTGCCCCCGGAATGATCAACGAAGCCGCCGAGTGCATGGGCGGTGCCGGGTATGTCGAGGAGAGCATCCTGCCACGGCTGTATCGCGAAGCGCCGGTCAACTCGACGTGGGAAGGCTCGGGCAATGTGCAGTGCCTGGACGTGCTGCGTGCGCTGTCGAAAGAACCGGGTGTGCTCGACGTGTTGTTCAGCGAATTGGGCGATGGGCACGGCGACAAGCGCCTGGCCGCGCATATCCAGCAGTTGCAGGCGCAGTTCAAGGACACCAGCGACATTCAGTATCGGGCGCGGCAACTCACCGAAGACATCGCGCTCGGTTTGCAGGCCAAGCTATTGCTGGAGGCCGGTAACTCGGCGGTCAGCGACGCGTTCATTGCCAGCCGCCTGAGCGGTGGCGGCCGGGTCTACGGTGCATTGCCGCGTGGGCTGGACGTCGAAGCTATCGTCGCTCGCTCAACCCCGCAAGGTTTCTGACCCACCACGCATCCCCCATGTGGGAGCGAGCCTGCTCGCGAAAGCGGTGTATCAGTCGACATCTTTGTGAATGACCCACCGCATTCGCGAGCAGGCTCGCTCCCACAGGGTATCTCCATAGATGGGAAGATTTGGGTACACCCACAACGCCACTGTTCCCGTGAGACCACGATGCAGGCAAGATGAAGCTCTGCAAGTCAGAACACAGGAAGCTGATCGTGACCGAAGCGTTTATTGTCGTTCAAACCGCCGAACAAGCCGTGGATCGTCTGGCCGAGCTGCATGAGCGGGCCACCACTGCGCTCAACTCGGCGCTCAAGCGTTACCTCAAGGATCGCGTCGAGCCTGACGCCGAACAGCGTGCCCTGTTTCGTTATCCCGAACTGCGTCTGACCTACCTGTGTCAGGGCGAAGTCCCGCAGACCACCCGCGCCTACGCCAAGGTGCAACTGCCGGGCACCTACAGCGTCACCGTCACCCATCCCAAGGCGTTCCGCAAATACCTGCTGGAACAACTGGTGCCGTTGATGCACGACTTCACCGTGACCGTGGAAGTCGGCGTCAGTCAGCAGAATATTCCATACCCGTACGTGGTCGAGCAGGGCGATGAGCTGGCCGGCTCCGGCGTCACCGCTGCGGTGCTGGCGCGAGTGTTCCCGAGTACCGACCTGTCCGCCGCCACCGATGGCATCGCCGACGGTCTCTACGACTGGGAAAACACCGATCCGCTGCCACTGGCGCTGTTTGACGCCGCGCGCGTCGACTTCTCCCTGCGTCGCCTGGTGCACTACACCGGCAGCGACTGGCGGCATGTGCAGCCGTGGATTCTGCTGACCAACTATCACCGCTACGTCGACCAGTTCATCGTTCATGGCCTGGAACAACTGCGCAACGACCCGCGTTTCGTGCGCATGGTTTTGCCGGGCAACGTGATCATCGAGAAAGGCATGGATCACGGCGAAGCGTCGGCGATTGCCGCCGGCGTGGTCTGGCACCGCTACCAGATGCCGGCCTATCACCTGATCGCCAATGACGGCCACGGTGTGACCCTGGTCAACATCGGCGTCGGCCCGTCCAACGCGAAGAACATCACCGACCACCTGGCGGTGCTGCGCCCGCATTGCTGGCTGATGATCGGTCACTGCGGCGGCCTGCGTCAGTCGCAGACCATCGGCGATTACGTGCTGGCCCACGCCTACATGCGTCGTGACGGGATTCTCGACCGCGTGGTGCCGCCGAACATTCCGATCCCGGCACTGGCGGAAGTGCAACTGGCGCTGCAGCAAGCAGCCGCCAATATCACCGGCGAGAAGGGCGAAGAGCTGAAAAAACGTCTGCGCACCGGCACCGTGCTGACTTACGACGACCGTAACTGGGAACTGCGCTGGGCGCAGGAACGTCCGCTGATCAACCTGTCCCGCGCCGTGGCGGTGGACATGGAAAGCGGCACCATCGCCGCCCAGGGTTATCGCTTGCGGGTACCTTACGGCACGTTGCTGTGCGTTTCGGACAAACCGCTGCACAGTGAAATCAAGCTGCCGGGTTCGGCCAACGCGTTCTACGAGCGCGCGGTCAGCCAACACTTGAAGATCGGCATCGCGGCGGTGGATCTGCTGCGCACCGAACTCAACTCGCTGCACTCGCGCAAACTGCGCAGCTTCGACGAGCCGCCGTTCCGCTGATTTGTTGATGGTCATTTAACGGTCGGGCTACTAGCATTAGCAGCCCTGACCGTTAGATGTTTGTTCTCTTATGTCCTGTCCCCCGCGTCCACCTTTCCGCCGTCCCGGTCCGAAGCCATCCTCCTCGGCTCCACGTCGTGTCGCCAAAGCGCCGCCGGCCGAGCCGAAGTTGATCCTGTTCAACAAACCGTTCGATGTGCTGACGCAGTTCAGCGACGAAGGCGGGCGGGCGACGCTCAAGGATTACATTGACGTGCCCGGTATCTATCCGGCCGGACGCCTTGATCGCGACAGCGAAGGCTTGTTGTTGCTGACTAATGACGGCCAGTTGCAGGCGCGCATCGCTGATCCGAAACACAAACTGGCGAAGACTTACTGGGTGCAGGTCGAAGGCGTGCCGACAGGCGAGCAGTTGCAGCGTCTGCGCGAAGGTGTCGAGTTGAATGACGGCAAGACTTTGCCTGCCGAGGCGCGGCAACTGGAGGAACCTGAACTGTGGCCACGCAATCCGCCGGTACGCTTTCGCAAAAGCGTGCCGACCAGTTGGCTGGAGTTGGTAATTCGTGAAGGGCGCAACCGTCAGGTACGACGTATGACCGCAGCGGTGGGGCTGCCGACGTTACGGCTGGTGCGGGTACGGATTGGCGACTGGACGCTTGAAGGGCTCGATCAGGGCCAATGGAAAGAAGTGCCGGCGCGGTTATAGAGCGCCGGATTCGATCAGGCCGATCACCACACTCTTGATGATGAACGCGGCCACGCCCAGGCCCAGGACGAAGAACAGAATGAACGAGCCGAAACGCCCGGCCTTGGACTTCTTCGCCAGATCCCAGACGATGAAACCCATGAAAATGATCAGGATGCTGACCAGGCCAGTCATCATCCACTCTTCGAATACTGCAGGATCCATCGGGCATCTCCGGCGCGCACAGGGCTGAAAGGGCTGGGCGATTATACGCCGAGGGTGGCAGGGCCGCATTGACCTGTGTCGGTGTGCCGCGGTTATGGGGTGCCTGTACCGGCCTCTTCGCGAGCAAGCCCGCTCCCACAGGGGATCTCGGTTGAACACAGATAGTGTGCTTGACGAATCTCAACTGTGGGAGCGGGCTTGCTCGCGAAGGCGATGTCAGTTGCGCAGATGCGTCAGCGGCAGTTCGGTGCTGTTGAGCACCTGATTCAGTACAAAACTCGAACGCACGCTGGTCACGCCTTCAATCCGGGTCAGGTGCCCCAGCAACAGCTTCTGATAGTGATCCATGTCCGGCACCACCACTTTCAACTGATAGTCGGCATCCACGCCGGTCACCAGGCTGCATTCCAGCACCTGCGGCAAGGTGCGGATCGCCGCTTCGAAATTCTCGAAGCGCTCCGGTGTGTGCCGGTCCATGCCGATCAGCACGTAGGCGGTCAGGCTCAGGCCGAGCATCTTGCGATCGAGCAGGGCGACCTGGCGCGAGATGTAGCCGTCGTCCTCCAGTTGTTTGACCCGGCGCGAGCAGGGCGAGGGCGACAGACCGATGCGCTCGGCCAGTTCCTGGTTGGAGATGCGGGCGTCGCGCTGCAATTCCGCCAAAATACTCAGGTCGTAACGGTCGAGTTTGCTCATGAATCAGTCCTTGGTTGTAACTATTGCGGCGGATTATCTATCCAGGGTTAAAAATTGCGCAAGCAGTGTTTATTTGAGCAATCTTCGCAATCCTCTGTCGCGTCTTGCGGCCTATTCTTATCACCAGAATCACTGCTCGGTAACACAGTCCACTGCGGCCCGCCCAATCAGGCCCGCCGCGGCCGCCACCCCCACCGGGGCTGGGCCGGCCCCCGAGCTGCACACTGTCCAGAAGACGGCGTGAGGTGAGCCGACGTCAAAAGCGTCGAGCCAGGACGAAGTTCTCTAAAGGGAGGCCGACGGGTCTCCCTTTTTCTTGTCTGCGATTTTTGTGCCTCGATGCACAGCCTTCCTCAATAAATAAGTTTCGTGACTGATAACCTGTCGCAGAACCCGGTATGCGTATTCCCGGTCTTAGCTATAAGCCCTCTTAATACCCGCAGTGAGGAAAAGCATGAAGTCGCGCATCTGGCGTCTGGCCGGTGTTGGTTTGCTGTGTGTGAGCGTCAGTGCGCAAGCGCTCGCCGACGATCCGGAGAGCCGCAGCCCTAATGGTGGACGCGGCCCTGAGCATCAGGGAAATAACCAGGGCCATGGGGGCGATCATCAGCCCCACGGGCAGAACAATCCGCCGCCGCAAAATCAGCCGCGGCCGCAGAACAACGAAATCATTCGGGGCGACAACAGCCGCCAGTTCGAGCACAACGGCCAGCAGCACAACAATGGCCAGTGGCAGAACCAGAACCGCACGCCCAATCAGCCTGCTCCGGTGCATCAGGCGCCACCGTCGAACAACCTGCCGATCCAGCCACGGCCCGACACTGTGCGCCAGACTCAGGAGCCGCGTCAGGGCTACTACCGCGACGAGCGCCCGCAGAACGGCTACCACAACCAGCAATGGCAAACCGGCAACCGGCCCAATGACAATCGCTGGCCGGGGCGCCCGGACGGACATGGCAACGGTTGGGGTCCAGGCCCGCAATACCGCCCGGGGCATGTGATCGACCGCTTCCCGGATCGCGAATACCGAGTGCCGTATCGCGGTCAGGATTACTTCTATTCCGGCGGCTACTGGTATCGCCCGCAAGGCCCGCGCTACATCGTCGTGCAGCCGCCACGAGGGATTCGCACCCAGTATCTGCCGAACTATGCCCGTGAAGTGTGGATCGGCGGTGCGCTGCTGTTCCTCGCTGCCGGTTCCTACTATGCGTATCAGGAAGCCACTCAGGATTACGTCGTAGTCGAACCCCCGGTGCAGCAACCGCCGCAACCGCAGCCGCAATCCCAGGGCTATGACGTCGAGGCCTATCCGGCCAACGGGCAGTCGCCGGAACAGGTGCAGCAGGACGGTTATCAGTGCTACCAATACGCCGTGCAGCAGAGCGGTTTCGACCCGCGTACCGCGACCTATCAACCAGCGCCTGAAGTGGTGCAGGCTTACCGTCAGGCGCAGGGCAACTGCCTGAGCAGTCGCGGTTATCAGGTGTCTTACTGAATCCGGGTTTGCGCCCGTTCGGTCTTGACCACTTCCTGCGGGTCGGCGTGCACCAGCACTTCGGCTCGCGGGTAGGCGGCGTGAATCGCATCCGCCGCCTGATCGCTGATGCCGTGAGCCACTGACAAGGTCAGCTCTCCCGGCAATTCCAGATGCAACTGCACGAACCAGTGGTTGCCTGAAATCCGCGTGCGCAAATCATGCGCGCCCAGTACGCCGGGTACGCCGCAGGCCAGTTCGAGCATGTGCTGACTGACGTCCGTCGGCAGCTCTTCATCCATCAGCACCGAAAAACTTTCCCGGGCGATCTGGATCGCGCTCCACAAGATGTACCCGGCAATCCCCAGACCGAACCATGCGTCCAACTGATGAAAGCCCATGCCGGCGAGAATCAGCGCAATCAGAATGCTGCCGTTGAGCAGCATGTCAGAACGGTAGTGCAGCGAGTCGGCGCGCACGGCGTTGGAGCCGGTCTGCTTGATCACCCGATGTTGCAGCGTCAGCAACGCCGCGGTCAGCAGCAGCGAGAATACGATCACGCCGATGCTCAGCCACGGCGCGCCCAGCGGCTCCGGTTGCTTGATGCGTTCATACGCCTGGAACGCAATCAGCACCGCACTGCCACCGATGAACAGCGCTTGCGCCATGCCCGCCAGCGATTCGGCCTTGCCGTGGCCGTAACGGTGATCGTCATCGGCCGGACGCAGCGCGTAATGCACCGCCAGCAGATTGAGCAGCGAAGTGACGCCATCCAGCGCCGAGTCGGTGAGGCCGGCGAGCATGCTCACCGAGCCGCTCAGCCACCAGGCGATGGCTTTGGCGATGATCAGCGTGCAGGCCACCGCCACCGAAGCGCGGGTTGCCAGCCGCAGCAGGCGGGCGTGTTCGGGGCTGGTGGTCATGTGATTTCCTTATGCGGCGGGTTGCAGGCCAAACATCGCCAGTTGTTGCGTGCTGCCCTTGTGCTGGATCAGGCGTGGATCGTCCAGCGGCAGGTTGCGGCCCAGTTCTGTTTCGAGAATAGCCTGCAACTTGAGGTTATCGACCTGACCGTCCGGGCCGATGGCTTGTTTGAGTTTGGCCGGATCGACCTGAGCGGTGTGGCCCGGTTCGAAATAGATCGCACCGGTGGTGAAGTCGACCGCGAACGCGATCAGCCCTGGAATCACGTAGAACAGCAGGCCCACGGCGTCGAGCACGGCAATCGCCGGGTCGATCTTGCCATCGATCTGACCGCGACGATCCGGGTAGAAAATCGAACCGCAGGCCGTGAGTTGAGTGAGCAGGGTGGCGACCAGTACACCGCCGATCAGGCGAGAAGGTAAGCGCATGGAAAATCTCCTGAGTCATTTGAAAACGAAGCGTCGTCATTTGAAATTAAGACCCTGACAAACGCCCGGCAGTTCGCCGTTATACTCGCGCCTCTGTTTGGGAGCCAGCATGATTTCTTTGCCGATCGATGAAGTTTTACCCGCCCTGCGTGAAGCGTTGGCGACACGCCACGAAGCCGTGCTCGAAGCACCGCCCGGCGCCGGTAAAACCACCCGCGTGCCTTTAGCCTTGCTCGATGAAGCGTGGCTGGCCGGGCAGACCATTCTGATGCTCGAACCACGGCGTCTCGCCGCGCGAGCCGCTGCCGAACGGTTGGCCAGCGAACTGGGTGAGAAGGTCGGTGAAACCGTCGGCTATCGCATCCGTCTCGACAGCAAGGTCGGCCCCAATACCCGTATCGAAGTGGTCACCGAAGGCATCCTCACCCGACGTCTGCAGGATGATCCGGCACTGGAAGGCGTCGGTCTGCTGATCTTCGACGAATTTCACGAACGCAGTCTTGATGCCGACCTGGCCTTGGCCCTGAGTTTGAACGGTCGTGAACTGTTCCGAGCTGAACAGCCGCTGAAGATATTGCTGATGTCCGCCACGCTGGAAGGCGAGCGTCTGGCCGGGTTGCTGGATGACGCGCCGATCCTGCGCAGCGAAGGGCGCATGTACCCGGTGACGATGCGCTGGGGCCGGCCGTTCCAGCCCGGCGAATACATCGACCAGCGCGTGACCCAGACCGTCCTCGAAGCGCTGCACGATGAAACCGGCAGCCTGCTGGTGTTTTTGCCGGGGCAGGCGGAAATCCGTCGGGTGCATCAGCAACTGAGCGATGCCATTGGCGAGCGTAAAGACGTATTGCTCTGTCCGTTGCACGGCGAACTGGATCTCAACGCCCAGCGCGCTGCCATCGACCCGGCGCCGGCGGGCCAGCGCAAAGTGGTGCTGGCGACCAACATCGCCGAGACCAGCCTGACCATCAACGGCGTGCGCGTTGTGATCGACGCCGGGCTGGCGCGGGTGCCGCGTTTCGACCCAGGCAGCGGCATGACCCGCCTCGATACTCAGCGTATTTCCAGGGCCAGCGCCACCCAGCGTGCGGGCCGGGCCGGACGTCTGGAGCCGGGCGTTTGTTATCGCCTGTGGTCGCAGGATCAGCACGAGCAGCTCGCCGCTTACGGCAGTGCGGAAATACTGTCGGCGGATCTGGCGAGTCTGGCGCTGCAACTTGGACGCTGGGGCGTGACCCCGGGCGAGCTGGTCTGGCTCGATGTGCCGCCGGCAGCGGCCTATGCCCAGGCGCAGGATTTGTTGCAGCGCCTGGGCGCACTTGAAGGCGAGGCGTTGACGTCCCACGGTCAGGCCATGGCCGAATTGCCGGCGCATCCGCGCATCGCCCATCTGTTGCTGCGCGGTCAGGCGTTGGGGCTGGCGAACATGGCGTGCGACGTCGCGGCACTGCTCGGCGAGCGCGATATCCTGCGCGGCGCCGGTGCGGATCTGCACAGTCGCCTGGTGCTGCTCTCCGGCGAAGAACGCGCGGCACGCGGTGCTCAGGGCGGCGTGCAGCGTGCGCGGCAACTGGCGCGGCAATATCGCGGTTACCTGCGCGGCAAGGCCAGCGCGCCGGTCAGCGATCCCGATCACCCGCGCTGGCTCGGTGCGCTGCTGGCGCTGGCTTACCCGGATCGGGTTGCCCAGCAGCGGCGTGCCGGTGGCGCCGAATATCGTCTGGCCAATGGTCGCGCTGCGCTGTTCGCCGAAGCCGACAGCCTGATGAAGGAGCCGTGGATCGTTGTCGCCGATCTCGGCAGTCGTCAGGGCCAGCGTGAGGAGCGGATTTACCTGGCGGCGGATTTTGATCCGGCGCTGTTCGATTCGGTGCTCGCCGAGCAAGTGCGCGCTGTCGATCAACTGGACTGGGATGAGCGCGAAGGCGTGCTGCGCGCCGAGCGTCAGCGCAAGGTTGGCGAACTGATCCTCAGCCGCGAACCGTTGACTGGTCTCGACGAAGCGGCGCGCAGTCAGGCGCTGGTCAATCTGGTGCGGCGCAAGGGGCTGGAGTTGCTGCCGTGGACCCCGGAGTTGCGCCAGTGGCAGGCACGGGTCGCGTTGCTGCGGCAACTGGATTTGAGTCATCAGGATGAAAGTCAGTGGCCGGATGTCAGCGACGCGACGTTGCTGCAAACCCTCGAACATTGGCTGATGCCTTACTTGGGCAAGGTCTCGCGGCTCAGCCATTTCGCCAATCTTGACCTGTCGAGCATCGTCCGCAATCTGCTGCCGTGGCCGCTGCCGCAGAAGCTTGATGAGCTGGCGCCGCATCACATCAGTGTGCCGTCGGGTTCATCGATTCGTCTGGATTACAGCGAATTTCCGCCGATTCTCGCGGTGCGTCTGCAGGAGTTGTTCGGCCTCGCCGAGACGCCGCGAATTGCCGGCGGCCGGCAAGTGGTCAAGCTGCACCTGTTGTCCCCGGCACGGCGGCCGGTGCAGGTGACGCAGGATCTGGCCAACTTCTGGCGCAGCACCTATGCCGAGGTGAAGAAGGATCTGAAGGGGCGCTATCCGAAGCATTATTGGCCGGATGATCCGTTGGTGGCCGAGGCGACCGCGCGGGCCAAGCCGCGCGGCACCTGAAGAGCAAAACATCGCAGCCTGCTACCCCATCACGGTACGACATCAATCTATTGTGGGAGCGGGATATCGTGTTAACTGGCTACGGGGCTACGGGGCTACGGGGCTGCGGGCAGCAGGAACCGCGCAATCACGGGCAAGTGATCGGAAATGCGCAACGTATCGTCCTGGCGCACCCTCGCTTCGACCCGTTTGATCTTCGGGCTGTAGAAGAGATAGTCCACGGTGCGATCCGGGCCATTCAGGCCGGGGTCGTTGGGGTAGTGGGTCAGCCAGTGGGCGCGGTCGATGCCGCTGGCTTCGTTGTTGGTCGGGATCATCGGGTACTTGTCCCACAACAGATGCAGCGCGCTGTCGATCGAGTAGGGCGTGCGCTGCTCGGCGGGCAGGCGTTGATACTGACCCAGTGGCAACAGATTGAAGTCGCCGCCGATCAGCCACGGCAGGCCCTGGCTTTCGTACTTGTCGAGCACTTTGGCCACCGCCGTCACTTGCGCCTGCAAAGTCTCGTCCGGTTGGCGGGCGCGATCCAGATGGGTGTTGAATACCGTCAGTTGTCCGCCGTCGCTCAGCGGCAGCTTGGTGGCGAGCAGGGCGTCTTTGGGCTGGAACTGGCGGGAGATGAAATTCGCCGGCGGCACCGGCAATTGCAGGCGTTCGGCGTGTTCGATGCGGTAGCGGCTGAGGGTCGCCAGTTGCCGGCCAACGCTGCCGAAGATGTGCGGATCGGGGACAAAATCGGCCTTCCAGTCGAAGGCGTGAGCGCTGCACGGGTAGAGATCGGTGACCCGCTCCTGCAACAGCTTGAGCTGATTCTGGTAATCGCTGGCCTTGGCGCCGTCATCCAGCTCCTGCAGGAGCACTACGTCGGGTTGCTCGTCGCGGATCACCCGCGCCACTTCGTCGAGACTGAAGGCCATGTCTTCCCGGGACGGCGCTTCATCGGAGCCTTGGGCGAGATCGTTCCAGAACACGTAGCGCTTGCCCGCGAGGTACTGCACGTTCCAGGTCATGACTTTCAGCGCTTGCCCCGGCACCAGGGTCGGCGGCGTACCGCTGCAGGTGACGGGCAAGGTTTCTCGCGCATCGGGGCGCCAGGTCAGGCTGTAGATCAGCCCGCCGATCAGGGCGATGGCGAGCACAATCAGCAACAGGGTGTAGCGCAGCAGACGGGGCATGGCTCGGCTTATCGCGTTACAAAAGTGGCTCCGAGCATACCTGACCGCAGAGCCTTGGCCCAAGGGTCGCGAAGTCAGACCGCTCCGGTACGTTTGTCAGGCAATTCGCTGATCAGCATGAACAGGCGGAACAGCACCACACTGGTGAACAGCTGCAGGAAACTGTGCGTGCTGTCGATCATTACCGCGATCAGCGGATTCTGTGGGTCGGGGTACGCCGCCAGGGTCGCGCCCTTGAGCAGCCACAACGGCCCCATCACACACAGAATGCACAGCAGGATCCGCCAGAAATGCCCACGGGTCAGGCGCAGGCTTTCCTTCATCGCCTGCAACGGCCCCATACCGCGCAACACCAGCAGGTATTCAGCGAATGCGAGCATGACCATCAGCATCAGGCCCGGCAGGAAATACAGTGACAACCCCAGCAGAATCAGCAAGGTATTGAGCGCGGTGAGCAAGGCGAAACGCGGCCACAGGCGCGCGGACATCGCCAGCAGGTCGAGATTGCGCGGAGCTTCGCCACGGGTGCGAGCATCGAGGAACAGGATCAGCGCGGCGGTGTACAGCGGATACACCAGCAGACCGACGACCACGCTGGCGGCGGAGAAACTGTCCGGGTCGGTGACGTGATCCACCACTTGTTGCAGCGCCGCCTCGAAGATCACCAGCGGCAGGCATAACTGCACGATGCTGGCCAGGTGGCGTTTGAAAAAATACAGAGAGTCGCGCAGTACATCGAAGGCATTCATCAGTCGGTATCGCAGGTCGAAAACAGTGGCTCACTTTAACCGATGATGGGCGGGCGGACACAAACGTAAACATTCGGTAAAGGTCGTTGAAACATCCTGTCACTGCCTCCATTACAGAGGAGCGCCATGTCCACAGTGGACACGGGCAACGTTATCCCCGGCAATCTACGAGGTCGCCATGAACAGCGAAGAGCAAACCCTGATCGATGGACTGTTTTCCCGGCTGCAACAGGCCGAAACGGAGGCAGCCCCGCGCGATGCCCAGGCCGAGGCGCGGATCAAGGAACACCTGACCCGCCAGCCGGCGGCAGGTTATTTCATGACCCAGGCGATTCTGGTGCAAGAGGCGGCCATCAAGAGCCTCGACGAACAGAACAAGCAGCTGACCCGGCAAGTCCAGCAATTGCAGGCTGAACTGCAAGCGGCCAAGTCCCAGAGCGCGGCCCCGGCGCCAAGCGGCGGCGGTGGTTTCCTGTCGAGCATCTTCGGCGGCGGCAGCTCGCGTCCAGCGCCGACCCAGAGCGCTCCGGCTTCTACCGGCGGCTGGCGTGAGCCGGCACCGCAGCAGAACTACGCTGCGCCAGCACCACAACAGAACTATGCCGCACCACCGCCCAACTACGCGCAGCAAGCAGCTCCGGCTGCGGGCAGCAGCTTCCTCGGCGGCGCTCTGAAAACTGCCGCTGGCGTGGCCGGTGGCGTGATGCTGGCGCAGGGCATCAGCAGCCTGTTCCATCACAACCAGCAGCCCGAAGAAATCGTTGAAGTGATCAAGGAAGAGCCAGCGCAAGTGGCCGACCAGAGCGGTAACGACTGGGGCAATGACCAGCGTGTGGCCGATAACGGTTTCTCTGGCAATGACCAGGGCGGATTCACTGACACCGACTACAGCGATGACAACTCGTCATTCTTCGATGACGACGATTCGTTTGTCTGACTGATCAGCCGTCAGTATCAAATCTGTGGTGAGGGGATTTATCCCCGATGGAGTGCGCAGCAGTCCCATTTTCGGGGCCGCTGCGCTGCCCATCGGGGATAAATCCCCTCACCACAATCCACCATCCGTCCGGAGTGGTGGGTCGATTATTCGCGCCACCTTCCTGTGGGCTGGCATACTGAGCGCCTTTTTCGGGCCCGGCGCCTGATCCCGCTTCGTGCGCTATGCGCTCACAGGAATCCCGGTGAAAAAAATCGCAGTGTTCGCCGATGTGCAGAACCTCTACTACACCGTGCGTCAGGCCTATGGTTGTCACTTCAACTACGCCGCGCTGTGGGCTGACATTAGCAAGCAAGGGCAGATCGTCGAGGCCTATGCCTACGCGATCGACCGTGGCGACAGCAAGCAGCAGCAGTTCCAGCAGATCCTTCGCAACCTCGGTTTCACCGTGAAGCTCAAACCCTACATCCAGCGCAGCGACGGCTCGGCCAAGGGCGACTGGGACGTGGGCATCACCCTCGACATCATGGACGCCGCCGACCACGTCGACGAAATCGTCCTGGCCTCCGGTGACGGCGACTTCGACATGCTGCTCGAACGCATCATCAGCAAGCACGGCGTACAGGCAGTGGCCTATGGCGTGCCGGGTCTGACCGCCAACTCGCTGATCCGCGCCGCCAGCCGTTATGTGCCGATTGAAGGCGCACTGCTGTTGAAAAACTGAGCGTTGCTCAAGAATTGATTTGAACGGAGTTGAACCCGGTTTGGAACGCATTGCAGTCATCGACTTTGAAACCACCGGCCTGTCGCCGAACAGCAGCTGCCGCGCCACGGAAATCGCCGTGGTCATGCTGGAAAACGGCCGTATCGTCGAGCGTTACCAGAGCCTGATGAACGCCGGCGTGCGCGTTCCTGCGTTCATCGAACAACTGACCGGCATCAGCAACGCCATGTTGCGCAGTGCACCCTCGGCCGAGCGGGTCATGGAAGAGGTCAACGAATTCGTCGGCTGCACCCCGCTGGTGGCGCACAACGCCTCGTTCGACCAGAAGTTCTGGGACTTCGAGCTTGGGCGGATCAAACGCACTCGATTGCAGAACTTCGCCTGTTCGTTGCTGCTTGCCCGACGCCTGATGCCGGCGGCGCCGAACCACAAGCTCGGCACCCTCACCACGTTCGCCCGCCTGCCACACACCGGCCAGGCGCACAGGGCGATGGCGGATGCCGAGATGGCGGCCAACCTGATGGCGCATCTGGCGGAAGAATTGCGGCACAAGCATGGGGTGCGTGAGCTGAACCATGACCTGCTGTGCAAACTGCAGAAAGTCCCGGCGGCCAAAGTCAGCGAACACCTGCAGCGCTATCGCTGATCTCGAAGTCACCCAAAATCCCCTGTGGGAGCGGGCTTGCTCGCGAAAGCGGTGTGTCATTCGGCAAAAGGTTGTCTGACACTCCCTCTTCGCGAGCAAGCCCGCTCCCACATTTGGATCTTCTGAGTTCCTGATTACTTACCGTTGCCTTCTATATGGCTCAACGGCACCCTCTTCTCGATCGCGCTCGACAACACAATCGAGGTCTTGCTGAAGCCGAACTTTGCCACGCGATTGATCAACTCTTCCAGCTCCGTCATCGAGCCCACCGCGCCTTTCATCATCACGCACGGATCGCCCGTCACCCGAAAGCACTCGGTCAGCTGTGGGATTTTCACCAGTTCGTCGTAGACCTTCTGGCTGCCGTTCTGGTGCAGGCGCAATTCGATCATGCACTGGATCGGCAAACCGATTTTCGACAGGTCGATGTTCGCCTGATACCCGGTGATCACTCCGGCGGCTTCAAGCTTGGCCACGCGCTCGGCCACTGCCGGGGCGGACAGGTTCACTTTGCGCGCCAGATCGGCATAGGACGCGCGACCGTTTTCCAACAGGGCGCTGAGCAGCATGCGGTCGTATTTGTCCAAGGCCGGACTCCTGAAATTGCCAGACTTTCGAAATCGCGGTTTACCCCGTCGATCTCCGTTGTTTCAAAAGTGTACCGGCGCGATAAACAGGTTTTGTAGCTTATTTTTGCTCGCCGGCCTTTCTAGAATAATTCACACCCTGCCTCTGACTGTCGAGCTGCCCATGCCTGCCTTGCGCCGTTTTTCCTTGCCGTTGATCGCCGCGTTTTTCGCGCTGTATGTGATTTGGGGATCGACCTATCTGGTGATCCGCCTCGGCGTCGAATACTGGCCGCCACTGATGCTCGGCGGGGTGCGCTTCGTGATTGCCGGCAGCCTGATGTACGCCTTCCTGCGCTGGCGCGGGGCACCGGCGCCGACCTGGGCACAATGGAAAGCGGCGGGGATCATCGGGATTCTGCTGCTCAGTTTCGGTAATGGCGCGGTCAGTGTCGCCGAGCATACTGGCGTGGCTTCCGGCGTGGCGGCACTGGCGGTGGCGACGGTGCCGCTGTTCACCTTGCTCTTCGGGTATTTCTGGGGCGCGCGCAATACGCGCCTCGAATGGGCCGGGGTGGCGTTGGGAATTGTCGGCATCGCCATGCTCAACATGGGTTCCAACCTGCAATCGAGCCCGCTGGGCGCGGCGCTGCTGATTTTTGCGGCGGCGACCTGGGCGTTCGGCTCGGTGTGGAGCAAACACCTGCCGCTGCCGCAAGGGGCAATGGCCAGTGCCGTGGAGATGCTGGTGGGTGGCGTGGTGCTGTTGATCGGCAGCGCAGTGAGCGGCGAACATCTGCAAGCCTTGCCGCCGATGGAAGGCTGGCTGGCCTTGGGTTATCTGATCTTCTTCGGGTCGATCATCGCCTTCAATTCCTACATGTACCTGCTCAAACACGTGCGTCCGGCGGCGGCCACCAGTTATGCCTACGTCAACCCGGCGGTGGCGGTGTTGCTGGGGATCGTGTTTGTCGGCGAGACCATCGGCATGGAAGAAGCGCTGGCGATGCTGGTGATCATCAGTGCCGTGGTGCTGATCGGTCTGCCGCAGTGGCGGCGGCCGGCGCAGCCGCTCGTCGTGGAGACGCCGAAGACCGCCATTCCAGCAGAACAGCGTGTGAATTAGGGTAAACTGCGCGCCATTGCACACTCGTGTCGCACAATTGCGCTGAATTTTCCTACGGTACTCCCATGACTTTCGCCTCTCTTGGCCTGATCGAACCCTTGCTGCGCTCCCTCGAGAAGCTCGGCTACCAGACTCCAACGCCGGTCCAGGCGCAAGCCATTCCGGCCGTTCTGGCCGGTCGCGACCTGATGGCCGCCGCCCAGACCGGGACCGGCAAGACCGCCGGTTTCGCCTTGCCGCTGCTGCAGTTGCTGGCCATGGAAGGGCCGAAAGTGGCCGCCAATTCGGCGCGTGCACTGATTCTGGTGCCGACCCGCGAGCTGGCGGAGCAGGTTCATGAGTCGGTGCGCCAATACGCTGAAAACCTGCCATTGCGCACGTATGCGGTGTACGGCGGCGTCAGCATCAACCCGCAGATGATGAAGCTGCGCGGCGGCGTTGATGTGCTGGTCGCAACGCCGGGTCGCCTGATTGACCTGTTCCGCCAGAACGCGTTGAAACTCGATCAGTTGCAAACCCTGGTGCTCGATGAAGCCGACCGCATGCTCGACCTCGGCTTCTCCGAAGAACTGGCGAACATTTACCGCATGCTGCCGAAGAAGCGCCAGACGCTGCTGTTCTCCGCGACCTTCTCCGATGACATTCGCCTGCTCGCCGGGCAGATGCTCAACGATCCGCTGAGCATCGAAGTCAGCCCGCGCAACGTCGCGGCCAACACCGTCAAACAGTGGGTGGTGACGGTGGACAAGAAGCGCAAGCCGGAACTGTTCGTGCACTTGATGCGCAAGAACAAGTGGAAGCAGGTGCTGGTGTTTGCCAAGACTCGCAATGGCGTCGATGCGCTGGTGGAAAAACTCCAGGGCCTCGGTGTGAACGCCGACGGCATCCATGGCGACAAACCGCAGGCGACCCGTCAGCGTGCGCTGGATCGTTTCAAACTCAGTGAAGTGCAGATTCTGGTGGCGACTGACGTCGCCGCCCGTGGCCTGGATATCGAAGATTTGCCGCTGGTGGTCAACTTCGACCTGCCGATCGTCGCCGAGGATTACATCCACCGCATCGGTCGTACTGGCCGTGCGGGCGCGACGGGCGAGGCGATCTCGCTGGTGTGCGCGGATGAAGTAAACATGCTCTCGGCAATCGAGATGCTCACCCGCCAGACCTTGAAGCGTCAGAACGAGCCGGATTTCGAACCTGAGCACCGCGTGCCGGATACCGATGCCAGCGGTCAGGTGATCAAGAAGCCGAAGAAACCGAAAAAGCCGAAAGCATCCGGCGGCGGTGGCAAGCGCAATCTGGGCAAGTGGGTCGACAGTGGCGACACCCAGGCGCCGGAGCCGTCGATCAAGCCTGTGCGTAAAGTGCCGGTGTTCAATACCGGGCCGCGTAAGCGCAAACCTTGATCTGATGGGGCGTCTATAAGGACGCCTTCGCGAGCAGGCTCGCTCCCACAAGGGATCTCCTTGTTACTGGAGATCAGTGTGGGAGCGAGCCTGCTCGCGAAGGACGCACCTCGGTCTTCAGCCCTTACTCTGCAACCACTCCAACATTCCCAATCCCACCGCCCGGCCACTGGCAAAGCACCCGGTCAGCAGATAGCCGCCTGTCGGCGCTTCCCAATCCAGCATCTCGCCCGCACAGAACACCCCCGGCAACGCCTTGAGCATCAAACGCTGATCCAGCGCTTCGAACGTCACGCCACCGGCACTGCTGATCGCTTCGTCAAGCGGACGGGTTTTCACCAAGGTCAGCGGCAACGCCTTGATCGCCCGCGCCAACAACGCCGGATCAGCGAAGGTTGCCGCGTCAGTCAATTCACGCAACAACGCCGCTTTCACCCCATCAATTCCGACCTGACTGTGCAGATGCTTGGCCATCGAGCGTGAACCGCGTGGCTTGCTCAACGCTGCCTGCAATTTATCCACAGGTCGGCCGGGCAACAGATCGATGTGCACCGTGGCTGAACCCTGCGTATTGATCGCCTCACGAATTGGTGCCGACAGCGCATAGATCAGGCTGCCTTCAACCCCGGTCGCGGTGATCACGCATTCGCCCAAGCGCGGGATATCGTCGTTCAAACCGATGGCGACATTTTTCAGCGGTGCGCCGGCGAATTTGCTGACAAGCAATTCGCTCCAGGCCTGCACTTCGAAGCCACAATTGCTTGGTTGTAACGGCGCCAGCCCTACGCCTTTTTGTTCCAGAGGCAGCATCCACGCGCCATCCGAACCCAGCCGCGACCAACTACCACCGCCGAGGGCGAGCAGGGTGGCGTCGGGTTTGACGGTGATTTCGCCGTCGGGGCTGGCGATGCGCAGCGCATCGTGTTCATCCCAGCCGAGCCAGCGATGGCGGGTGTGGATAACCACGCCGCTGTCGCGCAGGCGTTTGAGCCAGACGCGCAGCAGCGGCGCGGCTTTCATGTCGGTGGGGAACACCCGGCCGGAGCTGCCGATAAAGGTTTCGATGCCCAGTTCATGAATCCAGCGGCACAACGCGTCGGCGTCGAAACCGCGCAGTAACGGCGCGATCTGCGGCGCGCGTTCGGCGTAGCGCGCGAGGAATGCCGGGTAAGGCTCGGAGTGGGTGATGTTCATGCCGCCGACCCCGGCCAGCAGGAACTTGCGCCCCACCGAGGGCATGCCGTCGTACAGATCGACGCGCACGCCGGCCTGGCTCAGCACTTCGGCGGCCATCAGGCCGGCGGGGCCACCGCCGATGATGGCGACGTGAGCGGGGTGGGGGGCGGAGTTCTGGGTCATGGCGTGCGCTGCGGTATGGCGGGATAAGGCGCGCATTCTAACAGCGCAGACCTTTGTAGGAGTGAGCCTGCTCGCGATGGCGGTTTATCAGGCGACATAAGTGCTGAATGTTGGTCCGCCATCGCGAGCAGGCTCACTCCTACAAAGAGATCGAGGTGAATTCAGTATGTGGTTAAAAAATAACCATCGCGCTGTACACCATGTTCGCTGTGGTCTGTAGTCCCTTTCGCTCAGGTTATCCACAGGCCGTTCCACAGCGATTGTGGGTAACGCAACACAGCTTAGTGACATCCGTGTGACGTCCAGACCCGTTGCGCGCTGTGATGCAGGATGCCGTGGCGGCGGGCGAGGGCGTGGCGATCCTTGCTGTAGCCGCCGCCGATCACGCCGACTACAGGAATGTCGCGGCCCAGGCAATGGCGCATCACGCTTTCATCGCGGGCGGCCACGCCTTCGTCTGTCAGCTGCAGATAACCGAGGGCGTCGTCCTTGTGCACATCGACCCCGGCGTCGTACAGCACCAGGTCCGGTTGATACAGCGGCAGCAGGTAGTTGAGGGTGTCATCCACCACTTTCAGATAATCGGCATCGCCCATGCCGTTGGGCAGCGGAATGTCCCAGTCGCTTTCGGCCTTGCGTGCCGGAAAATTCTTTTCGCAATGCAGGGAAACGGTAATGGCCTCCGGCGTGTCATGCAGGATCCGCGCGGTGCCATCGCCCTGATGCACGTCGCAATCGAAGATCAGCACTCGGTTCACCCGACCGCTTTGCAGCAGGTAATGGCTGATGATTGCCAGGTCGTTGAAGATGCAGAACCCGGCCGGGTAGTCGTAGTGGGCGTGATGTGTTCCGCCGGCCAAGTGACAGGCCATGCCATGCTCCAGAGCTTTTTCTGCCGCGAGTATCGAGCCGCCGACCGCCCGCACCGTGCGCCGCGCCAAGGCTTCGTTCCACGGCAGGCCAAGGCGCCGCTGGTCTTCGCGAGACAACTCGCCGCTCATATAGCGTTCGATATAGCGACGGTCATGCGCCAGGGCGAGGATGTCGTTGGGGCAGATCGCGGGACGCAGCAGGTCGGCGTCGCGGGTCAGGCCGCTGTCGACCAAGTGGTCGCGCAGCAAGCGGAATTTGTCCATCGGAAAGCGGTGATCCGCCGGAAACTCGGGGCTGTAGTCTTCGTGGTAGATCAGCGGCAGGGGCATGGCAACTTCATGTAGGAACGATGGAAAGAGTGAACGATCCTACCAGCGATGTAGACTTGCGGCATGGAAATGGAGGGGCATGATGGAGCCGATTCAGCAACTCGAAAGCGCACGCCTGCTGATGCGTCAGTGGCGCGACGAGGATTTGCCGGAATTTGCGGCGATGTGCGCCGATCCTCAGGTGATGCGCTACTTTCCGGCCCCGCTCAGCCGTCTCGAAAGTGCGTCGATGATCGGCCGGGTGCGCGGGCATTTTGCCGAGCACGGTTTCGGTCTGTGGGCGCTGGAGCGCAAGGACAGCGGTGAGTTCATCGGTTTCACTGGCCTGGGTGTGGTCGGTTTCGATGCGCCGTTCACCCCGGCGGTGGAAATCGGCTGGCGTCTGGCCCGTGAGCATTGGGGGCTGGGCTATGCCAGTGAGGCGGCTTGGACGGCATTGCGCGCAGGTTTTGATCGGCTGGGACTGAAGGAAATCGTGTCTTTCACCGCCCAGAGCAATCTGCCGTCGGAGAAAGTCATGCAGGCGATTGGCATGCAGCACGATCCGGCCGATGATTTCGATCACCCCAAACTTGCCGTCGATCACCCGTTGCGCCGGCATTTGTTGTACCGAATTACCAGGGAGCAATGGCTGCAAACCCTGCATGGCTAAGCCGACACGGACGTTTACAATGGCGCGACAGTGGCTCGCGCCAGAACCTGAATGGGCCGCCGCAGCCAAGACTGCGCGGCATAGCGTTGTGTGAGGAGAGTCTGAATGAGCCAAGTGTTGGAAGATCTGGTCGACCTGCTGACCCTGGAGCCAATCGAGGAAAACCTGTTCCGTGGCCGCAGCCAGGACTTGGGTTTCCGTCAGTTGTTCGGTGGTCAGGTACTCGGTCAGTCGCTGTCGGCGGCCAGTCAGACGGTTGAAGAGGCGCGCCATGTGCATTCGATGCACGGTTATTTCCTGCGTCCGGGCGATGCCAAGTTGCCGGTGGTGTATTCGGTGGATCGCGTGCGTGACGGCGGCAGCTTCAGCACCCGACGGGTCACTGCGATCCAGAAGGGCCACCCGATCTTCACCTGCAGCGCGTCGTTCCAGTACGACGAGGCAGGCTTCGAGCATCAGAGCCAGATGCCGGTGGTGGTCGGCCCGGAAAACCTGCCGTCGGAGCTGGAACTGACCCAGCAACGCGCGCACCTGATCCCCGAACACATGCGCGAAAAACTGCTGTGCCCGAAACCGATCGAAGTGCGCCCGGTCACCGAAAAGGATCCGTACAACCCGCAGCCGGCCGATCCGGTGAAGTATGTGTGGTTCCGTGCCGACGGTGCGCTGGCGGATATTCCGGCGCTGCACAAGTACCTGCTGGCCTACGCCTCGGACTTCGGTCTGCTGACCACTTCGATGCTGCCGCACGGCAAGTCGGTCTGGCAGAAAGACATGCAGGTCGCCAGCCTCGATCATGCATTGTGGTTCCACAACGATCTGCGCGCCGATGACTGGTTGCTCTACGCGATGGACAGCCCGTGGGCCGGCAATTCCCGGGGATTCTCCCGTGGCAGCGTGTACAACCGCGCCGGGCAACTGGTGGCATCGGTGACCCAGGAAGGCCTGATTCGTCACCGCAAGGACTGGGCATGAGCCTGAGCGATGTGAAGCACTGGGTGTTCGACATGGACGGCACCCTGACCATCGCCGTGCATGACTTTGCGGCGATCCGCGTGGCGCTGGCGATTCCGCCCGAGGACGACATTCTCACCCACCTCGCGGCGCTGCCGGCCGAGGAAGCCGCAGCGAAACACGCGTGGTTGCTGGAGCATGAGCGCGATCTGGCGCTGGGTTCGAAACCGGCAGCCGGTGCGGTGGAGCTGGTGCGTGACCTGCACGGGCGCGGCTATCGGCTCGGTATCCTGACGCGCAATGCACGAGAGCTGGCGCATGTGACACTTGAAGCCATTGGCCTGGCCGACTGCTTCGCCGTGGAAGATGTGCTGGGCCGTGACGAAGCACCGCCGAAGCCGCATCCCGGTGGCTTGCTGAAACTGGCCGAGGCCTGGAGCGTGCCGGCCAGCGAGATGGTGATGGTCGGGGATTACCGCTTTGATCTGGATTGCGGTCGGGCGGCCGGGGCACGGACGGTGCTGGTGAATCTGCCGGACAATCCGTGGCCGGAGCTGACGGACTGGCATGCGCAGGATTGTGTCGAGTTGCGGCGGATGCTTTCGGTCTGAGATCTTTATTGTCTGATCTGGCCTCATCGCGAGCAGGCTCACTCCTACAATTGGAATGCGTTTCCCCTGTAGGAGTGAGCCTGCTCGCGATGGCGCCTCAACAGTCACTACAAGTCATTAATCAAACAGCGCTTTCTGCCCCTCCGGCGACGTCAACATCCCATCGCCGTTATGCCCGACCCCGGGCACTTCAACCAACCGCTGATTGACCCCTTCCGGATGCCGGCGCAGCAGGTAGCCGAAAAACAGTTTGCCGCGTTCCAGCCGATACGCGCCTTGTGCCTCGGCGGCACAACTCTTGTCCAGCGCCGGATGTTGCGGGTCTATGTCCTGCTGCCCCAGCAGGTAAATCACTTCGCGTTTGATGTAGCTGCTCTCAAGCTGCAACGGTGTTTGCCCACCGGCGTACACCGGCATGTCGGTCAACCCGTACTTCCAGCGATTGAAACCCGGGCACTGTGCGTGATCGAACGCTACCGGCCGCTGTTCGTTGAAATACGCGTACGACGACGGATTGGCCACCACATAGCGCAGGCGAATGCCATTGGCCTTCAGCGCCGGTTGCTCTTTGGCCAGCAGGGCGTAGCGCTGCACCACTTGACCGCCACCGGAATGGCCGAAAATCACGATCTGCTTCACGTCCGGAAACTGCTTGCGGTCGCTGACCCGGGCGACGATGGCGTCGAGTGCGGCGTAGGAACTCAGCGGCTTCGGCCCTGTGGATAACCCGCCGCCCATCCACTCGTTGCCTTTCCAGCGCAGCAATGTGTTAGGCAGGGAGTACAGCGCGACGTCGCTTTCGTTGAGAAACTGCGGCGCGATCACCAGTGTGTGCGCCGTTTGCCCGGCCAGTTCGGTGGCGTGCTCGGCACTCTTGCGATAGGTCTCGGCATTACGCAGACGACCGTGAATGACGATCAGCACCCGTTCGATTTTCTCAGGTGCCGGGCTGATGCCAACGGCCATTTCGCCGGCCTCGAATTGCAGGCGCCCGGGGCTGATGGCATCGACGCCTGCCGCGTGCGCGTTGCCGCCGATGATCAGTAAAGCCAGAAGCCATTTGCGCATTTACAGGTTTTTCGCCGCGAAGGTATCGCACTGGCCGACCTGGCCCTGGGCGAAACCGGTTTTGAACCAGCGCACCCTTTGCGCCGACGTGCCATGGGTAAACGAGTCCGGTACCACACGGCCCTGACCCTGTTGTTGCAGGCGATCATCACCGATGGCGTTGGCCGCATTCAAGGCCTCTTCGACGTCACCCGGTTCCAGCCAGTTCAGGCGCTTCTGCGCATGGTAGGCCCAGACGCCGGCCAGGCAGTCGGCCTGCAATTCCTGACGCACCAGCAAACCGCCGTCGCCCTGCATCTGCCGGCCCTGCTGACGGGCCGTCTGAATTTTTGCCGAGACGCCGAGCAGCGTCTGCACATGGTGGCCGACTTCGTGCGCGATCACGTAGGCCTGGGCGAAGTCGCCGGCGGCCTTGAAGCGCTGGGCCATTTCCTGAAAGAAGGCCATGTCCAGATAGACTTTCTGATCTGCCGGGCAATAGAACGGGCCGGTCGCCGAAGTCGCCAGACCGCAGGCGGAATTCACCCGGTTGCTGAACAGCACCAGGGTCGGGCCCTTATATTGGCGACCAGCTTGCTGGAAGATGGCGCCCCAGGTGTCTTCGGTATCGCCGAGGATCGAACGCACGAATTCGGCCTGCTGGTCGTTGGCCGGTGGCGCCTGACGCGTCTGCGTACTGGCCGGTGCCGATTGCTCGGTCATTTGCCCGGTGAGCTGGCCGAGGATCTGCAACGGATCCTGGCCGGTGATCCAGCCGATGCCGACGATCAGCAGGATCGCCCCCAGGCTCAGGCCTTTGCCGCCACCGAACCGCATGCCACCACCGCCGTCGCTATCATCGCCACGGGCATCGACGACGTTGTCACTGCGTCGGCCTTTTTTCCATAGCATGTGGGAATCCTCTTTCTGTTCGTGGTGATGAGTGTTGCTGGTGTGGGAGTGTGGCGCCAGTCCGGTCGTCCGTCTATTGGCGTACACGCAAACAGGCCCGGCCTCGGGTGACGAGGGCGGACCTGTTATTGACGAGCGTGTGCGCGACTAATTCAATCCGTCGGCGGATTTCTCTCGGCGCGCTGTGCGTCAGCGATCGAAGGCATCCCACACCGGGGCGAAATCCGGGCTGACCTGACGCTGATTCTTCGGCAGCGCGGCGATCAGTGCGCGGTCTTCAGCGTCCAGTTCAACCTGCAGCGAAGCCAGGTTCGCCAGTTGATTGGCGCGGCTGCTGGCTTTGGGAATCGCCGCGACGTTGGGCTGATCCAGCAGCCACTTCAACGCCACCTGGGTCGGCAGCACGCCGTGTTTTTCGGCAATCTGCTGAATCTGTGGAATCTCCGAGACCTTGTTACGCGCCAATGGCGTGTAGGCCGTCAGTGCCAGATCGTGTTGGCGCGCGTAGTCGAGCAGGGCGTTCTGTCCGAGCAGGACGTGGTACTCGACCTGGATCGCTGACAGAGGGATGCCGTATTCCTCGACGACTGTGCGCAGCAGCCGCAGCGGAAAATTCGCCACGCCGATGTTGCGAGCCAGACCTTGCTCCTTGAAGGATGCGAGGGTTTCAAGCGTGCGCGGCAAGTCCCAGTCAGTGCTCGGCCAGTGGATCATGAACAGGTCGACGTACTCGCTGCGCAAAGACTTGAGGCTTCGTTCCATCGAGTGGCGCATGGCGTCGGGTTGCAACTGGTCCCACCAGACCTTGGTGGTGACATGAGTCTGCTCGCGGGGTGTCGGTGTATTCGCCAATGCTTGTCCGACCGCGTCTTCGTTGTTGTAGGCCGCTGCCGTGTCGATGTGCCGATAGCCGAGTTCCAGGGCCTGCTCGACGGCACGGGTGCATTCGTCGCCGAGCATCGGCCAGGTGCCGAGGCCGAGTTTCGGCATGTTCAAACCCTGGGCGTTAACGATGTGCTGCATGGTCGATCTCCTGTTCGAAAGCAGTGATGCCGGCGATATGCCGGGCGGCGATGTAGCCGAAAGTCAGCGCCGGGCCGAGGTTGATCCCGCCTGCCGGATAGTGCCCGCCCATGATGCTGGCCATGTCGCCACCGGCGGCGTAGAGCCCGGCGATGGGGTGGGCATGGGCATCGAGCACTTGCGCCTGCGGGTTGACCTTGAGCCCGGCAAAGGTGCCGAAGCAGCCCGGTTGCACTTTCACGGCATAAAAAGGGCCGGCCTCTATTGGGGCAACGCAAGGGTTGGGAAGGTTCGCCGGATCGCCCTGCTTGCGGTTGTAGGACGTTGAACCGCGACCGAACAACGGGTCTTCGCCAAGGCGAGCCTGCAGGTTGTAGTGATCTACCGTGCGGCGTAATCCGCTGGGGTCGATGCCGCAGGCGCTGGCCAATTCTTCAAGGGTGTTGCCGGTTTTCAGATAGCCGCTGCGGATAAATCCTGACACCGGAACGGGAAATGGCCGCGACATGCCCAGGCCATAACGCCGTTGAAAGGCGCGGCTGCAGATCAGCCACGAGGCGACTTCCTCGCCTTCCGGGGTGGCGGCAACCATGGCGCTGACGTAGTCGAAGTAACCATTGGCTTCATTGACGAAACGCTGGCCGTTGCGCAGTACGCCGATGATTCCCGGTTTGCCGCGTTCGATGATGTGTGGGAAATGGCCGATGCTGCCGTCGGCATGCGGCACTTGCGAGACCGGCGCCCAGGCCACGGGTGACGCCAGGTCGGTGTTGACCGTGGCGCCGACGCTTTCGCCCAGGCGCAGGCCGTCGCCGTTCACCGCCAGCGGTGGCAGTGCCCAGTGTTCATGACCCGTGGGCGTGCGCGGAAACAAGGCCTTGCGCCGTTCGACGTCGTTGGCGAATCCGCCGGCGGCCAGCACCACGGCTTTGCGTGCATGAATGCGGATCGGGCCTTTGGCGCTGTTGACCAGCACGCCGCAAACCCCTGCTTCATCGCGCAGCAGCTCGGTCACGGGTGCCGACTCCCATAACAAAACGCCAAGGTCCTCGGCGGACTTCGCCAGCCTTGCGACCAACGCCACCCCGTTGACCAATTGCATGGCCCGGCCGTGTACCGCCAGATCGAGCAAGTGTCGGGTAAAACGACGGGTTACATGCCACGCGGCTTTCAGCGAACGGGTGAGATTGAGGAACGCCGAAAGGTCGGCGCCGGCCATGATCGGCATGCCCATGAAGGACGTTTCGCGCATTGTTGTACGCAGGCGCCTGAGCAGGCGTCCGACTGTTCGTCCGTCGTAAGGCGCCGCGATGACCGAGCGACCGCCCGTGCCCGCGCCGGGCGTACCGCCATGAATGTCGGCAATGGCGTTACCGTCGGCAAATTGCAGAGCGGTGTGCTGTTCGAAAAACGCGACCATGTGTGGCCCGGCAGTGAGGAATGCGTCGACCATTGCCGGGTCGTAATGCTCACCGAGTTCGTGGCGCAGGTAAGTGCGCGGTCGCTCGACGTCTTCGACGATGCCGGCGCGTCGGGCCAGCGGATTGCACGGCACCCATGCCCAGCCGCCGGACCACGCGGTGGCACCGCCGAACACCGGATCTTTTTCAACCACGATGACCTTCAGACCGTGCCATGCGGCAGTGACCGCTGTGGATAAACCGGCGGCACCGGAGCCGACGACCAGAACGTCGCAGTCGATTTCGGGAAGTTCGGCAGGCATCAAGCAAAGCTCCGCAGTAAGAATTTATTGGAATTAGATTCCAGAAATTAACCAATGAACTTCAACTGCAACAAGGCATGTTTCAGTAAAGTGGGCGGTTATCGCACGGCCAGTTCCGGATTTCGCTTTGTCTCGGATGTCTTCTAGAATCGGCAAAATTTCACTTGGACCTTCCCATGGCCGGCAGTCAGATCGAACGGGTTTTCAGCGTGCTGGAAAGCCTCACCAGTGAGCCGCGCGGGCTGCCGATGCAGACCTTGGCCGAGCAACTGGACATCCCGAAAAGTGCCACGCACCGGATGCTCGCGGAGCTGATTCGGCTGGGCTACGTGCGACAGAATGCCGAGACTTTGCGCTATCACCTGTCGACCAAATTGGTGGCGATGGGGTTTCAGTATCTGTCGAGCAGCGGTGCCGACATCGTGCAACCGGTGCTGGATCGACTGGCTCAGGAAACCGGTGAACTGGTGCGTCTGGGGGTGATCGATGGCGAGCGCCAGACCTGGATCGCCAAGGCGCAGGGCGCACGGACGGGCCTGCGTTATGACCCGGACATGGGTCGCGATGCGCCGCTGTTTTACACCGCTTCCGGGCACGCGTGGCTGGCCTGCATGAGCGATGCCGAGGCCTTGTCGCTGGTCGAGCGCCAGGGCGCGGAAGTACCGGTGGGCGTCGGGCCGAATGCGCCGCGCTCCAATATCGAACTGCTGGAGCGCCTGCGCCTGGCGCGGGAACAGGGTTATGCCTGTGTCGAGGAATGTTCGGCGGTGGGCACCTCGGCGATTGCCGCGGTGGTCAAGCATCCGGTTGACGGGCGAGTGATCGGCGTACTGAGCATTGCCGGGCCGAGCGCACGGATGCCCGGCGCGCGACTGCACGAATTGGCGCCGCTGCTGATGAAGTTCACGGAGGAATTGTCGGCGGCGAGTCTGGCGTCTGAGTTGTTCATCTGACTCGCACCGATCCCTGTAGGAGCTGCCGCAGGCTGCGATCTTTTGGTCTTGAAAATCAAAGTCAAAAGATCGCAGCCTGCGGCAGCTCCTACAGGTTGAGCGTCAAGTACAAAGTTGTGCGGTGTTCGCACGGTTTTCCCGTCACCGGGTGTTGGATTGTGGAACGCGGTTCTAAATTGTTGCTGGAGTGACATTTCCAACAACAATCACAAAAGGATCGCGCCTTGACTCCGCCCCTTCGTATCGCCCTGATCGGCGCTGGCAACATGGGCCAGCAGCATTACCAGCATTTGCAAACCCTCGAAGAAGCCCGGTTGTGCGCAGTGGCCGATCCCGGCCCGCAGGCTCCAGCGCTGGCGGCGCAGTGGGGCGTGGCGTATTTCGCCGATCACCGGCAGATGCTGGAGCAGGTGCGGCCCGATGCGGTGATCGTGGCCAATCCGAATAATCAGCACGTCAGCACGGCGCTGGATTGCCTCGCCGCCGGAGTTGCGGTGCTGCTGGAGAAACCGGTGGGTGTGCATCTGGATGAGGTGCGTGAGTTGGTGGCGGCAGTCAAACGCAGTGGTGTGCCGGTGCTGGTCGGCCATCATCGGCGGCACAATCCGTTGATCGTGCGTGTCCACCAATTGCTGCGCAGCGGCGCGCTCGGGCGGCTGACCACGGTTACCGCGCTGTTCCAGTTACGCAAACCCGACCGATATTTCGAGGTCCCGTGGCACCGTGAACCGGGGGCGGGCCTGTTGCTGACCAATCTGATTCACGACCTCGATCTGCTGCGTCACCTGTGCGGTGAAGTGCAGTCGGTGCAGGCCGTCACCGACAACGCGGTGCGGGGTTTTGCCAACGAAGACAGCGTCGCGGTGTTACTGCAATTTATCGACGGTGCACTGGGCACGCTGACCGGTTCCGATGCGGTCGCCGCGCCGTGGAGTTGGGAGCTGAACTCCGGAGAGAACCCGGTCTATCCGCGTCAGGTCGATCAGCCGTGTTATCTGCTGGCGGGCACCGCCGGGGCGCTGAGCATTCCGCAACTCAAGCGCTGGCATTACCCTGCCGATCAAATCGATGCCGGTTGGCACGAGCCTTTGCTCGCGGTGCAAGAGCATTGCGCAGCCGGGGACGCGTTGCGTTTGCAGTTGCAACACTTTGTGCAGGTCGCGCGGCGTGAAGTCGAACCCTTGGTCAGTGCCGCCGATGCCGCGCGAACATTGGCACTGGTCGAGGCGATTCGCGAGGCGGCGGCCAGCGGTCGTGCCTGTTCCCCAGCAGCGGTCGAGGCTAGAGCATGAACGAACGAATCCTGTCTCTGGCCAGTCTCACCGTACTCGAGTTGTCACCGCCGCAAATGGTCGAGGTGGCGGCGCGTGCCGGTTACAGCCATGTCGGCCTGCGCCTGGAGCCGGCGACGCCTGAGGAATATCACTTTCCATTGGTGGCCGATGGCGGTTTACGGCGTCAGACGTTGGCGCGTTTGCGCGACACTGGCATCACTGTGCTCGATGTGGAAATCCTGCGTCTGAAACCGCAAACCATGGTCGCCGATTTCGACAAGCTGCTGGCCGTCGGCGCGGAGTTCGGCGCCAGTGAGTTACTGGTCGCCGGCAATGATCCTGGCGAGCAACGGCTCACCGACAACTTTGCGGCGTTGTGTGATCTGGCGGCGCCTTACGGTTTGCATCCGCATCTGGAGTTCATGCCCTGGACCGATGCGCGCAACCTCGAGCAGGCGTCGCGCATCGTTGCCAATGCCGACCGGGAAAACGCCGCGGTGCTGGTCGATGCCTTTCATTTCGATCGCTCCGGTTCACGGCTGGAGGATCTGGCCCACGTCGCGCCTGCGCGCCTGCGTTATGCGCAATTGTGTGATGTGGCGGGACCGAGACCGGCGGACATGGCCGAGATCTTGCGTCAGGCGCGCAATGAGCGGCGGTTTCCCGGCGAGGGCGATTGTGATTTGCACGGTTTGTTGCGCAGTCTGCCAGCTAATATTCCCCTGAGCCTGGAGATCCCCACGGTAAAACTGCTGGAGCAGGGCGTCAGCGGATTGCAACGAGCGCAGATGGCGCTCGACAGGACGCGGGAATTGTTGGCGCAGTTGTAAGTCAGTTTTGGTGGCGGGTGCCAGCGTCCTCGCCACTGTTTATTTTTCCTTCAGAGATATCCAATGACCGTCAGCACCCCGCTCTCCGGTGTCAACCAACCCTTCAAGGGGATCTTGCTGATTGTCGTGGCGACTTTCCTGTTCTCCAGCCACGATGCGCTGTCGAAATACCTCTCGGGTTTCTACCCGATCGTCATGGTGGTATGGGCGCGGTATCTGGTGCACACCTTGCTGATGGCGGGGATTTTCCTGCCGCAATCGGGGCTGCGCGTGCTGCGCACCAAACGACCTTTATGGCAGTTGGCGCGGGCGTTGTGCCTGCTCGGCACCAGTCTGTTTTTCACCACGGCGCTGCTGTACATCCCGCTGGCCGAGGCCACCGCGGTCAACTTTCTCGCGCCGGTGCTGGTGACGGCGCTGTCAGTGCCGTTGCTCAAGGAACGGGTGACGCGCGGGCAGTGGATCGCGGTGATCTGCGGTTTTATCGGGGTGCTGATCATCGTCCATCCGGGAGGCGAGTTGTTCACCCCGGCGGTGCTGCTGCCATTCTGCTCGGCGTTGTTTTTCTGCTTCTATCAACTGCTGACGCGCAAGCTCAGTGAGGTCGACAGCCCGACCACCAGCAACTTCTTCGCTGGTCTGTGCAACACGCTGGTGATGAGTGCGCTGGTGCCGTTCTTCTGGCAGGTGCCGACCTTGTCACACGCCGTGTTGATGCTGGCGCTGGGCAGTTGCGGGATGACCGCGCACCTGTTTCTGACCCAGGCGTTCCGCCATGCCGCGCCGGCATTGCTGGCGCCGTTCGGCTACTGCCAGATCGTGTTTGCCGGGTTGTTGGGGTGGGTGGTGTTCAATCACACGCCGAGTCTGTTGACGGTGATCGGGATTGCGGTGATCTGCTGCAGCGGCCTGGCGGCGGCGTGGCAGCAGAGCCGCAGATGAGAGAGATAAATAACCCTGTGGGAGCGGGCTTGCTCGCGAAGGCGGTGTTTCAGTCGACATCTTCAGTGACTGACTGGACGCTTTCGCGAGCAAGCCCGCTCCCACAGGGGGGAGGGGTGCAGGCCGGTTACTCGGTGACGTCTGGAATCTTGCGCGGTGCCATGAAGTACATCCAGGTCAGCGCAATGAAGTACATCGCCGGGATCAGCGTGAACAGCACCGTGTAGTTGTTATTGGTGACGGTCAGGATGTGGCCGACGATCTGGGTCATGAACATCCCGCCGATCGCGGCGCACATACCGCCGAAACCGAACACCGTGCTCATCATGTGCTTGGGCGTGTAGTCCATCACCAGGCTCCAGATGTTCGCGGTCCAGGCCTGATGCGCGCCGATGGCAAGAGAGATTGCCGCGACGGCGACCCACAGATTGCTCGAACCAGCCGCCATGACCACGCCGATGATGCAGCAGGCGAACAGGAACATCGACAGCAGTCGCGCCTTGATCGAGTTCATGCCGCGACCGATCAGGAACGAAGACAGAATGCCGCCGCCGACGCTGCCGAAGTCGGCCGTTACGTAGATGATGATCAGCGGAATACCCATCTGGGTGACGTTGATGCCCAGGTTGTATTGCTGATTGAGAAACGGCGGCAACCAATACAGGTAGAACCAGAACACCGGCGCGGTCAGCGAATAGGCGAGGGCGAAGGCCCAGGTGCCGCGCATGCGCAGGATTCGCGAGAACGGTACGCGGGCCTGTTCCGGTTCGACTTCTTTCTGGATGTAGTCCAGCTCCGACTGTTTCACGCTCGGGTGATCTTCCGGGTTGAAGTATTTCAGGCCCCAGAACAGCAGCCAGATCCCGCCGAGTGCCGACATGCACAGGAACGCCGCCTGCCAGCCCCATACGTGGAGAATCAGCGGCAGCAGCATCGGTGTGAACATGGCGCCGACGTTGGTTCCGGCGTTGAAGATGCCGGTGGCCACTGCGCGTTCACCGGCGGGGAACCACAGGCGCGTGGTTTTCACGCAGGCCGGGTAGTTGGCTGCTTCGGTCAGGCCGAGGATGAATCGGCAGACCATGAAGCCGACGGCCGAAGTCGCCAGACCGTGGGCGCCGGTGGCCAGGCTCCAGAGCAGCACCGCGCAGAAGAACACGCGCTTCACGCCGACGCGGTCGATCAGGCGTCCCTGCAGGACGAAACCGATGGCGTAGCCGACCTGAAACCAGAAGTTGATGTTGGCGTAATCCATCGCCGTCCAGCTCATTTCCTTGGCGAGGATCGGCTGCATGACGCCGAGGGCGGCGCGGTCGATGTAGTTCAGGGTCGTGGCGAAAAACACCAGCGCCAGCATGCCCCAACGGGTCTTGCCGACAGCCATGGCGCCGCGGATCTTGTCGCCGATGCCACCCGTGGCAGTGCTCATGGCCGGGGCCATGCGGGAAGTCTGTGAAGGAATCATTGTTCCACCCGTTTTTGAATTTGTTATGTGGTGTTGTTTGCACGCACTGCGACCGAAGGTTCATTTCCGGACTCAATGTGAAGTCGATGGTGGGCAGTGGACGAAAAATCGTCAATTCGCCGAAACGCCATAGTGTTCGATAATCGCACGCAAAACTAACCGGCTGGTACACTTTAAATTGCTGCTGAAGACGATGCAGCCAATAATTTCCTCACGATAAAAAATGATCCCCTGTAAAAACTGCAGCGCAGTCCGGGAGTAGCAACATGCAGCGTTCCATTGCCACCGTTTCCCTGAGCGGCACCCTGCCGGAAAAGCTCGAAGCCATTGCCGCCGCCGGGTTCGACGGGGTCGAAATCTTCGAAAACGATCTGCTGTATTACGATGGCAGTCCGCGGGAAATCAGGCAGATGTGCGCTGACCTGGGGATCGCCATCACGCTGTTCCAGCCGTTCCGCGATTTTGAAGGCTGCCGCCGTGATCGGCTGGCGCGCAACCTGGAGCGGGCCGAGCGCAAATTCGACCTGATGCAGGAGCTGGGCACCGATCTGGTGCTGGTGTGCAGCAACGCTTCGGCGGACAGCGTCGGCGACCGGCAGATTCTCGTCGATGATCTGCGGCTGCTGGCCGAACGTGCCGGCGCTCGCGGGTTGCGTATCGGCTATGAAGCGCTGGCCTGGGGCCGGCACGTCAATACTTATCAACAGGTCTGGGACATCGTCCGCCAGGCCGATCACCCGGCGCTCGGCGTGCTGCTCGACAGCTTTCACACCTTGTCGCTGAAAGGTGATCCAAGCGCGATTGCCGACATTCCCGGCGACAAGATCTTCTTTGTGCAAATGGCCGACGCGCCGATCCTCGCCATGGACGTCCTGGAGTGGAGCCGGCATTTTCGTTGCTTCCCGGGGCAGGGCGAATTCGATCTGCCGGGGTTCCTCGCGCCAATCATCCAGAGCGGTTACACCGGGCCGTTGTCGCTGGAGATCTTCAACGATGGCTTCCGCGCCGCACCGCCACGGGCCAATGCCGCTGATGGTCTGCGTTCGCTGCTGTATCTGGAGGAAAAAACCCGTCAGCGCCTGGAACAGCAAACAACGCCGGTGGCCAACCGCGACATCCTCTTCGAAACGCCGCCGGCCAGCGAGTACAACGGCATCGAGTTTCTTGAGTTCGCCGTCGACGAAAGCCTTGGCGCCAAACTGAGCAACTGGCTGGAGCGGCTGGGCTTCGTCAAGGCCGGGCAGCACCGCTCCAAGAGCGTGAGCCTGCTGCGTCAGGGCGATATCAACCTGATCCTCAACGCCGAACCGTACTCGTTCGGCCACAGTTTCTTCGAGGCCCATGGCCCGTCGCTGTGTGCCACCGCTGTGCGGGTCAAGGACAGCGCCAGCGCCCTCGCTCGTGCGGTCGCTTACAAGGGCCAGCCCTATCGCGGCCTGGTCGGCCCCAACGAACTGGAACTGGCCGCGGTGCGTGCGCCGGACGGCAGCCTGATTTATCTGGTGGATGAGGCGGCGGACGTTTATGGCACTGACTTCAATCTGCTGCCGAACGCACAGGCCCGTGGCGGCCTCAAGCGCATTGATCACATGGCCATGGCGCTGCCGGCCGACAGCCTCGACAGCTGGGTGCTGTTCTACAAGAGCCTGCTGGATTTCGAGGCCGACGATGAAGTGGTGCTGCCCGATCCGTACGGTCTGGTGAAAAGCCGGGCGTTGCGCAGCCGCGACAGCTCGATCCGTCTACCGCTGAACATCTCCGAGAATCGCAACACCGCGATCTCCCACGCGCTGTCGAGTTATCGCGGCTCCGGTGTGCATCACATCGCCTTCGATTGTGATGACATCTTCGCCGAAGTCAGCCGCGCCAAAGAAGCTGGTGTACCGTTGCTGGATATCCCGCTCAACTATTACGACGACCTCGCCGCGCGCTTCGATTTCGACGACGAGTTCCTCAGCGAGCTGGCGTACTACAACGTGCTCTACGACCGCGACGCGCAGGGCGGCGAGTTGTTCCACGTGTACACCGAGCCGTTCGAGGGGCGCTTCTTCTTCGAGATCATCCAGCGTAAAAACGGCTATGCCGGTTATGGTGCGGCGAACGTTGCGGTCCGTCTGGCGGCGATGGCCAAATCACGCAGCGGTGCGGTGCGTCAGGCGAAGTTGTAGGAATTTCGTAAACGCGGGATTAAACACGAGCCGCGTGGCTTCCTTCACTGTGCAGCGCGGCCCATAATCGCCAACCTGTGCAGTGATGGCCGTGAGCCCGCAATGACAATGACTTCAGAACTCCCCGCTGCTCCCGTCGAATCCGGTATCGAGCCGCGCAAGAGTCGCAAGAACAACCCGGAAAAAACCCGCGAGAACATCCTGCAGGAGGCGATCGTCGAGTTCGTCCAGCAGGGCTTGTCCGGCGCCCGCGTCGACGCGATCGCCGAGCGCATCCACACCTCCAAACGCATGATCTATTACTACTTCGGCAGTAAGGAGCAGTTGTACGTCGAGGTACTGGAGAAGCTTTACGGCGACATCCGCAGCACCGAAAACCGCCTGCACCTGGCCGAGTTGCCGCCGGTGGTGGCGATCCGTCGACTGGTGGAATTCACCTTTGATCACCACGACCGCAACGTCGATTTCGTGCGCATCGTCTGTATTGAAAATATCCACAACGCCGAGTTCGTGAAGCGTTCGGACACGATCAAGGCGATGAACAATACGATCCTCGATTCACTGGGCGAGATTTTGCGTCGCGGTGCCGAGGAGGGTGTCTTCCGCGCCGGGCTGGACGCGCTGGATGTGCACCTGTTGATCAGCTCGTTCTGCTTCTATCGCGTCTCGAACCGCCATACGTTCGGTGAGATCTTTCAGATCGACCTGCCGGACGAAAGCATCAAGCAGCGTCATCGCGAGATGATCTGCGAGTCGGTGTTGCGCTACTTGCAGCCGTGACACCTACCCATTGTGGGAGCGGGCTTGCTCGCGAAAGCGGCGTGTCAGCCTATACATCTAGCGCCTGACACACAGCCTTCGCGAGCAAGCCCGCTCCCACAGGATCGATGTTTATCTTCAGCCATTCATGCTTTGAAAATGCGCCAGCATCCGCTGTGCGTCCGGCACCACGCCGCTGAACAATTCAAACGCCTTCACCGCTTGAAACACCGCCATGTTGCCGCCGTCCAGCGTGCGGCAACCCAAGGCGCGGGCGTTGCGCAGCAGTTCGGTTTCCAGCGGGAAGTAAACGATCTCCGCGACCCACAACTCCTTGCGCAGCAACTCCACCGGTACTGGCATGCCCGGCAGTTTGGCCATGCCCATCGGCGTGGTGTTCACCAGACCATCGGCCTGATTCAGCGTGCCCGGCAGATCTCGCCCGGCGACGGCGCGACCGACGCCGAAATGCTGGTTGAGGTTGTTCGCCAGACTCTCGGCGCGCTCGCGGTCGACATCGAAAATACTCAACTGCTGTACGCCTTCACTCAACAGCGCGTGGGCCACTGCCGCCCCGGCACCACCGGCACCCATCTGGACTACACGCTCGCGGGCGACATCCTGCAAGCCGCGACGAAAACCTTCGGCAAAGCCCAGGCAATCAGTGTTGTGGCCGATGCGTTTGCCGTCCTTGAGGACCACGGTGTTGACCGCGCCGATGCCCCGGGCTTCCGGCGACAGTTCGTCGAGCAGCGGGATGATCGCCTGCTTGCACGGGAAGGTAATGTTCAGACCGGTGTAGTTCATCCGCTCGGCGGCCTGCAGCAAGTCGGGCAGGGCGTTGCTGTCGAGTTGCAACTGATCGAGGTCGATCAGCCGATACAGGTAGCGCAAGCCTTGGGCGTCGCCCTCATGTTCATGCAGTGCTGGCGTGCGCGAGGCTTGAATACCCGCACCGATCAGGCCAGCCAGTATTACCGGTTTACGGGTCATGCTGCGCGCCCCTTCAGTCGCTGACTGAAATGCTCCAGGGCCAGGCGATAGCCATGGCTGCCGAAGCCGCACATCACCGCCGTGGCGATGGCCGAGACAAACGAGTGGTGGCGGAACGGCTCACGCGCATGCACGTTGGACAGGTGCACTTCGATCACCGGCAACTCACTGGCCACCAGCGCGTCGCGGATTGCCACCGAGGTGTGTGTCCACGCCGCCGGGTTGATCACGATCCCGGCGCAGCGGCCGCGTGCCGCATGAATCCAGTCGAGCAATTCGCCTTCGTGATTGGTCTGGCGAAACTCCACGGCCAGGCCGAATTCTTCGGCAGCGCGGCCGCACAGAGCAGAAATATCAGCCAGCGTTTCGTGACCGTAGGTTGCCGGTTCACGGGTGCCGAGCAGGTTCAGGTTCGGGCCGTTGAGCACCAGAACGATAGGGGGCATGGGGGCAAACTCCACTTATTGTTTTTGGCTTGGGCCGAAGGTTTCAGCCTGTGGAGGTAAAATGTACCAGATGGTTACCATGGTCAATTGAACTGATTTAACCCGATGGTTTTGTGTTCGGTGATCGCACAAAAGCTACATCGCATTCAGATTTTCCGAATTGTATCGACAGTTTTGCTTACGGTTTTTTTCGAAGATGCAGCGCTTCCTCATCCGTGCCGACGCTAGTCTGAATGTGGTGAAAGGCATTGAGGTGCTGTGCAGCACCGGCCGTCGGATTTGAAAGGAAAATCAAATCCTGAAACTTATTAACCTAACGGATGGGTTAGCATGAAAGTATGCAACTACAGGGGATTGTCGATAAGCATCATGTTGCGAGATGAGCATTGCCCGCCACATGTTCACGTTAATGCAGGCGCCTGGAATGCCCGATTTCAGTTCAGTTTCTGGCACAACGACATTGAACTGTGGGATGTCGTGCCGCTTTCACGTCGACCGCCGCTGGCGGTGCTGGAAGGATTGTGTCGATCACTGGGGCAACCTGCTCATCTGCGTCGCGCATGAGGGATCTGGTGGTCAGGCTTGCAGACAGTTTGTCTCGACAATCAGGTGTGGGACTGCGAGTCAAACGAAGTCCCCGTGATGAAACCGGTCACCGCTACGACCTACAGGATCAGTTCGGCGCGCTATGAACCAGAAGCAGACAAGACTGTTCTGACATTGCTCGGCAAACTGGCAGGAGTTGAAATCGATTTATGAAAGTCATCAAGGCAAAGCCGTCCGTACATCGTCCGCTGACGGAAGAAATGCTCGATGCCGCGATAAAACGTGGCGAAGCGCGCCAAGCTAGCAGCTTGCAGGCTGTTTCTGTGACCTTTGAAAGCCCGTCTCTGGTCATTCGTTTTGAAGACGGCAGCGGTGTGTTGCTACCGGTGAGCCAGTATTCGGAGTTCGACGGGTTTGATTCAGACGATTATGCGAACCTGACAGTCGGCTATGCAGGCACTGCGCTTTGCCACGAGGGCAAAGACCTCGACGTTTCCATCTCCGGAATGATTTCGGCGAGCCCGTCACTCATGAGGATGGCGGCTTCGGTGGTCGCGTCGCGTAACGGTCGTCAAAGCAGTGCGGCAAAATCCGAAGCTGCACGAGCAAATGGCAAGAAGGGCGGGCGTCCACGTAAGACCGACACTGCACCGTAAGCAGGCACAAAAAAGCCGTCAATCAAGACGGCTTTCTCGTATCCGGCATTCGCCATCAACGCCGGGTCAGCAACACCCCGGACTCCATGTGATGTGTCCACGGGAACTGGTCGAACATCGCGCAGCGGGTGATGCGGTGCGTGTCGTGCAGTTGGGCGATGTTGGCCGCGAGGGTTTCCGGGTTGCAGGAGATGTACAGGATGTTGTCGAAGCGCCGCGTCAGCTCGCAGGTGTCCGGGTCCATGCCGGCGCGCGGCGGGTCGACGAATACGCTGCCGAACTCGTAGCTTTTCAGGTCGATGCCTTGCAGGCGACGGAACGGGCGCACTTCGTTCAGCGCTTCGGTCAGCTCTTCGGCGGACAGACGCACCAGCGTGACGTTTTCCACAGCGTTTTCGCTGAGGTTGCTCAGTGCCGCGTTGACCGAGGTCTTGCTGATCTCGGTGGCCAGCACTTTGCGCACGCGGGTGGCGAGCGGCAGGGTGAAGTTGCCGTTGCCGCAGTACAGCTCCAGCAGGTCGTCAGTGCGATCACCCAATGCTTCATATGCCCAGTTGAGCATTTTCTGGTTCACCGTGCCGTTGGGCTGGGTGAACGCGCCTTCCGGCTGACGGTAGCTGAAGGTGCGACCGCCGACGTCGAGTTTCTCCACCACGTAATCGTGGCCGATGACTTCGCGCTTGCCCTTGGAACGCCCGATGACGCTGACGTTGAGATCAGCCGCCAACTTCGACGCGGCCGCATGCCAGTGCTCGTCCAGCGGACGGTGATAGCACAGGGTAATCATCGCATCGCCGGCCAGGGTGGTGAGAAATTCCACCTGGAACAGCTTGTGGCTCAGCGCCGAGCTGGCCTGCCATGCCGCCTTGAGCTGCGGCATCAACTGGTTGATGCGCAGGCTGGCAATCGGAAACTCTTCGATCAGGATCGGCGTGCGTTTGTCGTCCTGGGAGAACATCGCGTAGTGCCGCTCACCGGCCTCGCGCCACAGGCGAAATTCCGCGCGCAGGCGGAAGTTCTGCAGCGGCGAGTCGAACACGGTCGGCTCTGGCGCATCGAACGGGGCCAGCAGGTCACGCAAACGCGTGACCTTGTCTTCGAGCTGAGTGGCGTAGGCCTGGGAATCGAAAGTCATGCGTTGAACCAACCCAACTTGATCACAAACAGAATCGACAGAATCACCAGCGCCGGGTTCAGCTCACGGGCGCGGCCCGACAGCAGCTTGATCACGGTCCAGGAGATGAAACCGAAGGCGATGCCGTTGGCGATCGAGTAGGTGAACGGCATGGCCAGCGCGGTGACCACGACCGGTGCGGCGACGGTGATGTCTTCCCAGTCTATTTCCGCCAGGCCCGACGTCATCAGCACGGCGACGAACAGCAGCGCCGGAGCGGTGGCGAACGCCGGAACGCTGGCCGCCAGTGGAGAGAAGAACAGCGCCAGCAGAAACAGGATCGCCACGACGATCGCCGTCAGCCCGGTACGGCCACCAGCACTCACGCCGGCAGCGGATTCGATGTAGCTGGTGGTGGTCGAAGTACCCAGCAGCGAGCCGGCCATCGCCGCGGTGCTGTCGGCGATCAGCGCCCGGCCCATTTTCGGCATGTGGCCGTCCTTGCCCATCAGGCCGGCGCGTTTGGCGACGCCGATCAGGGTGCCGGAGTTGTCGAACAGGTCGACGAACAGGAAGGCGAAGATCACGCTGACCAGACCAATGTCCAGCGCGCCCTTGATGTCCAGTTGCATGAAGGTCGGGGCCAGCGAAGGTGGCATCGAGGTCACGCCGCCGAACGGGGTGAAGCCCATGGCGATGGAAATGATGGTCACCGCCAGAATGCCGATCAGTACTGCACCGCGCACTTTCAGCGCTTCGAGGGCGACGATCAGGGCGAAGCCGAGGGTGGCGAGGATCGGCGCCGGGGCTTTCAGGTCACCGAGGCCGACCATGGTCGCCGGGTTGCTGACCACGATGCCCGCGTTGTGCAGGGCGATCAGCGCCAGGAACAGGCCGATACCGGCGGCAATCGCCGAGCGCAGCGGCAGCGGGATGCTGTTGATGATCCATTCGCGGATGCGGAAGATCGACAGCAGAAAGAAGCACACCGCCGAGATGAACACCGCGCCCAGCGCCACTTGCCAGGTGTGCCCCATGTGCAGGACCACGGTGTAAGTGAAGAAGGCGTTCAGGCCCATGCCCGGGGCGAGGGCGATCGGGTAGTTGGCGATCAGGCCCATGATGGTCGAGCCGATGGCGGCTGCCAGACAGGTGGCAACGAACACTGCGCCCTTGTCCATGCCGGTCTCGCCGAGGATGCTCGGGTTGACGAACAGAATGTAGGCCATGGCCAGGAAGGTCGTGACGCCCGCCAGAATCTCGGTACGCACGTTGGTGTTGTGTGCCTTGAGTTGAAACAGCCTTTCCAGCATGTCTGCTCCCCGTGGCGCGCGCGGCGCCGTGAATGTATCGACCTCAACAGCAAAGCACAGACCGTCGCAAGCGCCTGGGAATTTGTGGTGGGCCGGAAAAAGCCGCGCATCATACCAGCAGCGTGAGGAATATGGCGGTTGTTGGTGCCGAACGTCGTCGAAGTTTTGCCACAGGGCCAACTGCGCCATACTGCGCGCTGAATTTTTTGGGGAAATACGATCACATGGGCAAGCGCTGGATAAAGGCTTTCGGGGTAATGGCCGGGCTGATGGCCGGGTCGACGGCGGCGCTGGCAGCCTCGGCACCACCGTTGACGCAGGTGAAAGTGATCAAGGTTCAGTCGCCCGCCTGCGGGCTGGAAGACATCGGTGACGGACAGACCCAGACTCAATGCAATCACGCCGGGCCGAGCATCAAGGTGTATGTGCTGGAAGTCGGCTATGGCCAGAACCAGCCACACGCCACGCTGGACGGCTTTGAAGTCAACGGCACCCGGGCGCCGGTGTGCGCTTTTGATAACGGCAACCTGACCGAGTGCAAGCCTGGCAGCAACACCGTCGGCTCACTGTATACCTTTGATCTGGCGGGCAAGCAGGAAGGCACCTTCACCTTCAGTAACACCTCGATCAACGCGCCACGCAACACGATGTCGACCCAGCTTTACATCAAGTAACGGCTGTCACCGAACCGGGCAGGGCAAAGCTGACTACGCTTTAAAGATCACTCAGCGGATGGCGCCCATGACCTTTAGAGCCCTGATTACCCTCGCCGAGGGCATCGATGATCTGCAAAGCGTAACCCTGATCGACGTGCTGCGCCGCGCCAGCGTTGAAGTCGTGGCGGCCAGCATCGAAGGCCGGCGCATGCTGACCTGCGCGCGCGGTACGCGCCTGACGGCCGATGGCATGCTGGTTGATGTATTGGCGCAGACCTTCGACCTGATCGTCCTGCCCGGTGGTGCCGTCGGCGCCCAACATCTCGCGGCGCATCAGCCGCTGCAGCAATTGCTCAAGGACCAGGCCAGCGCCGGCCGCCTGTTCGCCGCCATCGGCGAAGCCCCGGCCATTGCCCTGCAAGCCTCAGGCGTATTACGCCAACGGCGCATGACCTGCCTGCCGAGTGCCAGCCATCAACTGTCAGGCTGTACGTTTGTTGATCAACCGGTGGTGGTCGACGGCAATTGCATCACGGCCCAAGGCTCCGGTGGCGCACTGGCGTTTGCCCTGACCCTGGTGGAGCAGCTTGGTGGCAAGGCGTTGCGGGCGAAAGTGGCGGGGGAGATGCTGGTGTGACGAGAGTCAGACCTTCGCCTCTTCCGCCGGCACATGCATCCGGTCGCGGTTGGCCAGGGTCGGGAAAAGTTTGATCCACGTTCCGGTGACCACCAGCGTGCCGACCCCGCCCATGACCACAGCCGGTACGGTGCCGAACCAGTGCGCGGTGAGGCCGGATTCGAATTCGCCCAACTGGTTCGAGGCGCCGATGAACAGGCCGTTCACCGCGCTGACCCGGCCGCGCATTTCGTCCGGGGTTTCCAGTTGCACGAAGGAGGCGCGGATCACCATGCTGATCATGTCCGCCGCGCCTAGCACCACCAGCACCGCCAGCGAGAACCAGAACGAGGTCGACAGACCGAAGGCGATGGTTGCGACGCCGAACACGCCAACGGCGGTGAACATCACCCGGCCAACATTGCGCTCGACGGCAAATCGCGCCAGAAACAGTGACATCCCCAACGCGCCTACCGCCGGCGCCGAGCGCAGCAGGCCCAAGCCCCACGGCCCGGTGAGCAAGATGTCCTTGGCGAACACCGGCAGCAACGCCGTAGCGCCACCGAGCAACACCGCGAACAGATCCAGCGAGATCGCCCCGAGAATGTCCGGGCGGCTGCGAATGAAGCGGATACCCGCCAGCAACGAATCCAGCGTGGCTTTGCCTTTGTTCAGTGGCGTCTGTCGCGCGGGCAGGTTGAGCATCAAGGTGCAGGCGATGACATAGAGCAACACCGTCGGGCCGTAGACCCAGACACTGCCAAACGCGTAAAGCAAGCCACCGAGGGCCGGAGCGACAATGGTGGCTGACTGTTGAGCCGACTGCGCTGCGGCGACCGCCCGTGGAAACAGGGCGCTGGGCACGATGCTCGGCAGCAGCGCCTGGGTCGTCGGCATTTCGAAGGAGCGCGCCGCACCGAGCAGGAAGGCGAGGATAAAGATCATTTCCCGGGTGACGTGGTCGGTCGCACTGCCGATGGCCAGTGCCAGGGCAATCAACGCCTGCAACGACTGACAGATCGCCGCGACCCGACGCCGGTCATAACGGTCGGCGACATGCCCGGTGTGCAGCATGAACAGCACCCGAGGCGCGAACTCGACCAGACCGACCAGACCCAGGTCGAGCACGTTGCCGGTCAACTGATACAGATTCCAGCCGATCGCCACCGTGAGCATCTGAAAGCCACTGGCGGTGAAGATTCGGGCGAACCAGAACGCAAGAAAAGGACGATGGTGACGTAACAGCAGGGGCTCTTGGCTGGGCATCTGAAGGCAGGTCTGGCTCTTGGGGGAACCGCGAGGTTATCACCAGTCTGTAACAGGAAGTTGCTATGACAAAAAAATTAGTTAGCCAGACATCTATCGCTCCCTGGCATACCTCATCTCAATGTGGTGAGGGGATTTATCCCCGATCGGCTGCGCAGCAGTCGTAAAAAATTGACGATGCACCAAAAGGCAGGATGTCTGTGGGGCTGCTTCGCCGCCCATCGGGGATGAATCCCCTCACTACAGGTCGTGCAGCTCTGAGGAGTGTCTTTCAGAACGTTGCCCAGGCAATGAGGCAACTTGTCACGCGGCAAACGACCACGCCGTTCTTCGTCGGAAATGGGACTACTCTTTTAACGTTGCTTGATCCAGATCAAGACCCTCCCGGGCCATGCTCTGGTGGCCCGTTGGCCAGACTCCCTGCGTTGCGATGGCTGTTAAAAAAGAACGAATCAGAATTCGCCGCACTCCATATCCGTGGGGGCAGTAGGCAGGGGCCACAAGCCCCAATGCCGGTATTACCTGACAGAGGAAGACTTATGTTCGGTTTAGAGGCACTCGATCTCGCCCGAATTCAGTTCGCGTTCACCATCTCGTTCCACATCCTGTTCCCGGCCATCACCATTGGTCTGGCGAGCTACCTGGCGGTGCTTGAAGGGTTGTGGTTGAAAACCCATAACGACACTTACCGGGATCTCTACCACTTCTGGTCGAAAATCTTTGCCGTCAACTTCGGCATGGGTGTGGTCTCCGGTCTGGTCATGGCTTACCAGTTCGGCACCAACTGGAGCCGTTTCTCGGACTTTGCCGGTTCCGTCACCGGACCGTTGCTGACCTACGAGGTGCTCACGGCATTCTTCCTTGAGGCCGGTTTCCTCGGGGTGATGCTGTTCGGCTGGAACAAGGTCGGACGCAAACTGCACTTCTTCTCCACGGTGATGGTGGCGATCGGCACGCTGATCTCGACATTCTGGATTCTCGCTTCCAACAGCTGGATGCAGACGCCGCAAGGCTTCGAGATCGTCAACGGCCAGGTGATCCCGACCGACTGGCTGGCCATCGTGTTCAACCCATCGTTCCCGTATCGCCTGATGCACATGGCGACCGCCGCGTTCGTGGCCACGGCGTTCTTCGTTGGCTCGTCAGCGGCCTGGCACCTGCTTCGCGGCAAGGACAACCCGGCGATCCGCACCATGCTGTCGATGGCAATGTGGATGGCGCTGATCGTCGCGCCAATCCAGGCGGTTATCGGTGACTTCCACGGGCTGAACACCCTTGAGCATCAGCCGGCGAAAATCGCCGCGATCGAAGGCCACTGGGAAAACAAAGGCAACGAAGCGACCCCGTTGATCCTGTTCGGCTGGCCGGACATGAAAGAAGAGAAAACCCAATTCGCCGTAGAGATCCCGTACCTCGGCAGCCTGATCCTGACCCACTCGCTGGACAAGCAAGTGCCGGCACTCAAGGAGTTCCCGCCTGAAGACCGGCCGAACTCGACCATTGTGTTCTGGTCGTTCCGGGTCATGGTCGGTCTCGGCTTCCTGATGATCTTCACCGGTCTGTGGAGCCTGTGGCTGCGCAAGCGCGATTCGCTCTACACCTCGCGGCCGTTCCTGTATCTGGCGCTGTGGATGGGGCCGTCCGGCCTGATCGCTATCCTCGCTGGCTGGTTCACCACTGAAATCGGTCGGCAGCCGTGGGTGGTCTACGGGCTGATGCGCACGGCGGATGCTTCGTCCAATCACAGTTTCATGCAGATGAGCATCACCCTGATCATGTTCGTCGTGGTGTATTTCGCGCTGTTCGGTGCGGGGCTTGGCTACATGATGCGCCTGGTGCGCAAAGGGCCGAAAACCGACGAAGGCAAGGAAACCAACGAAGGTGGTCCTGGCCAGAAACGCACTCCGGCTCGGCCGTTGTCCGCAGCCGATGATGAAGGTACCGACGCCGACTCGCAGCGCAGCCTGGAAAAGGAGATTTGACTCATGGGTATTGATCTTCCGCTGATCTGGGCCGTGATCATCATCTTCGGCATCATGATGTACGTGGTCATGGACGGCTTCGACCTGGGGATCGGGATTCTCTTCCCGTTCATCCCGGGCAAGACCGACCGTGACGTGATGATGAACACCGTCGCCCCGGTTTGGGACGGCAATGAAACCTGGCTGGTACTGGGCGGCGCGGCGTTGTTCGGCGCGTTCCCGCTGGCCTATTCGGTGGTGCTGTCGGCGCTGTACCTGCCGTTGATCTTCATGCTGATCGGCCTGATTTTCCGCGGCGTGGCGTTCGAGTTCCGCTTCAAGGCCAAGGACGACAAGCGTCACCTGTGGGACAAGGCGTTCATCGGCGGCTCGGTGGCGGCGACGTTCTTCCAGGGCGTGGCACTCGGGGCCTTCATCGACGGTTTGCCGGTGGTCAATCGGCAATACGCCGGCGGTTCACTGGACTGGCTGACACCGTTCACCCTGTTCTGCGGCGCCGCGCTGGTGGTGGCCTATGCCTTGCTCGGTTGCACCTGGTTGATCATGAAGACCGAAGGCAAGTTGCAGGAGCAGATGCACAACCTCGCGCGGCCGCTGGCATTCGTGCTGTTGGCGGTGATCGGCATCGTCAGTCTGTGGACGCCACTGGCTCACCCCGAGATCGCGACACGCTGGTTCAGCATGCCGAACCTGTTCTGGTTCATGCCGGTGCCGATTCTGGTGCTGGTGACGCTGTACGGGCTGATCCGCGCGGTGGCGCGCAATGCCAACTACATGCCGTTCCTGCTGACCCTGGTGCTGATATTCCTCGGCTACAGCGGTCTGGGCATCAGCCTGTGGCCGAACATCGTGCCGCCGTCGATCTCGATCTGGGACGCCGCCGCACCGCCGCAAAGTCAGGGCTTCATGCTGGTCGGTACGCTGTTCATCATCCCGTTCATCCTGGGTTACACCTTCTGGAGCTATTACGTGTTCCGCGGCAAGGTCACCCATGAAGACGGTTACCACTAATCTCCCGCCCCGCTCACCTGTGGGAGCGAGCCTGCTCGCGATGGCGTCCCTGGCGACGCCATCGCCTGATGGAGGAACGATGCAATGAACGGCAAACATTCCCTGCACGAGATTGAAGAAGCCGAAAAAAAGCCGCTGTGGCAGCGGCTCGGCTGGTTGGCCCTGATCTGGATCGGTAGCGTCGGCGCGCTGTTCATTGCCGCCAGCCTGATGCGCCTGTTCATGAACGCGGCCGGCCTGACCACACACTGAAACATCCCGTCCCGCTGCCCTTGGGCACGGTTTTATGACCCTCTGTACCGCGGAGGGTTTTTTTTGCCTGACGCTTTACTTGCGTGCTTTGAGAATCACGAATTTCGGTGTGGCTGCCACTTGCTCGACGCCACGGAACAGCCGCGCCAGCTTGCTGTGATAGCCCAGGTGCCGGTTGCCGACGATGTACAACGCACCGCCCACCACCAGCGCCTCGCGGGCTTGCTGGAACATGCGCCAGGCGAGGAAGTCGCCGACCACCTGTTGTTGATGGAACGGCGGATTGCACAGCACTACGTCCAGCGATTGCGGCTCCTGGCCGGCCAGACCATCGCCAGCGCGCACGAGCACTTCGCGCTCGCCCAGCGCGGCGCGCCAGTTCTCGGCGGCCGATTGCACGGCCATGAACGATTCGTCGACCAGCGTGTAGTGCGCGTCGGGGTTGTGCAGGGCGCTGGCGATGGCCAGGACGCCGTTACCGCAACCAAGGTCGGCGACCCGGGCGCTGCCGAGGTTTTTTGGCAGGTGCGGGAGGAAGGCCCGGGTGCCGATGTCCAGGCCCTCACGGCAGAAAACGTTGGCGTGGTTGAGCAATTCGATGGCCGGCTCGTCCAGCTGATAGCGCGAAGGGTAGGGCGAGGTCGCCGGGGCTTTGGCTTCAGGCGTTGCGATCAACAGGCGAGCTTTCTTCACCGCCAGTGAAGCCTGTACCGGGCCAATGTAACGCTCCAGCAGATCACCGGCTGCGCGCGGCAAATGCTTGACCATGGCCGCTGCCACCACTTCGGCGCCGGGTGCCAGTAGCCCTTGCAGGCGGATCAGTTGCTCTTCCAGCAATGCCAGCGTCTTGGGCACGCGGATCAGCACCCGGTCGAACGGCCCGATCAACGGCTCACTGGCCGCAATCCCGCGCACGGCATCAAATGCCAGGCCGTTGCGTACCAGGTTCTTTTCCAGGCCCTGGAATGCGAGAAACGAGTCGCCACTGCTGCTGACCTGAACCTTGCCTGCCAGACTCGCCGCCAGCGCTCCGAAGCTGTCATTGAGTACCAACACCCGGGTGTCTGCCTTCGGTTGTTGCGCGGCCAGATGATTGAGCAGGTATTCGTCAGCCGCATCGAACGCTTGCAGAGGTTCATTCTGCTGCTCGGGCTGGCGGATCAGGTCGAGTTGGGCAAAGGGTGTTTCGAGCAAGGGCATCGGGCGAGAACTCTGGTTATTCAACGGGTGGCCCGCAGCCCAGGGCGTCGCGCGGCGGAACCATCCGAGTGGACTGCGGCGTGCGGCGCACGTCATCACTCAGGAAGGTTGCAAATGGTACGTTTTTTTCCGTTGAAATACTCGCAGCTTTTAGTGGGCGGGCATGTCGAGAAGGCCGCAACTCTTGGCGGCAATGACCGCAGAAATCTTGTTGCAGACGTTCAGTTTGAGAATCACGTTTTGCACGTGGTAATTCACCGTCCGCTCGCTCAGGCAGAGGATCCTGGCAATCTCATAGGCCGTCTTGCCGAGCGCCGAGAGCTTGAGCACTTCCAGTTCTCGCGGTGAAAGGCGTGGGGGGACGGGCTTTTTGGCCGGTTTGGGCAAGGTTTTGGCGAACAGGTCACTCAGGTGGCTGGTTGCGTAAAACATATAGCCAAAATGCTCGTATAACTCGAGCGGACTTAATGGACCGTTTTTCCTGGCAAGGCTCAGGGTGCTGCACAGCCCGCTGTCTTCGTGGTGGAACGACTGGGACCAACCGTGTCGCAACCCATGCCTCTGTTGCGCGTCCCACAGCGACAAGGTTTGCGAAAACACGTCCTCGGTCCAGACAATCGGCAGCATTGAATGACTGCAGTGTGCTACTACCGGGTCGATTTTTCTGTAGTTTTGTCTTTCATAAAGTTGGTTCCACTCTTTCGGATAGTTATTGATTTGCAAGGTCTTTAAGTCAGCGTTCCGATTGTTTGATGTCAATGAGATGGCACAAAAATTGAAGCCAATATTTTGAGCGAATCGCAGCAGGATCGGATAAGCGGTCTCTATTTCTCTTGCGAAAGTCAGTTGCTTTAATTGCGACTCCTTCCACATTTCCATCACTCACTCTCCATGAGTCGTTCGTCGGGTGCTTTTTATGGATCCAATCGGATCCTGCACGCAACCGAGTGTAGGACAGGTCTTACAAATGGCGTTGAATTTTTTTGCTCTTGGAGGGGGCGGTTAGTTGCTGGAAAGGTTATTAGTCATCAATAACGCGTTGGATTTAACCTGTCATTCAATCGGACTTTGAATAAAGCTGTATTAACGGCATTTGGGTTTAATTCTCATTTTTTCGGGCGGTCTGAACGGTAAACCACTACAAAAGCAGTGGTGTTTATGCTCTGAGTTTGCGCGAGACTGTCAGGGTCTTTTCCGTGGAGTGCCCCCATGACTGTCAGCGCAGATAAATTTACTGCCCAGACCTTGCTCGACGTGCAGCCTTTGACCCCCAGTCTGTTTACCCTGCGCACCACGCGCGATACGGGCTTCAGGTTTCGCGCGGGACAATTCGCTCGCCTGGGGGTGACAAAGGCTGATGGCAGCACGGTCTGGCGTGCTTACTCGATGGTCTCTTCACCCTTCGACGAGTTTCTCGAGTTCTTCTCCATCGTGGTGCCAGGTGGCGAATTCACCAGTGAACTTAGTTGCTTGCAGGTCGGCGATACCCTGCTGGTGGAACGCCAGGCCTTTGGTTACCTGACGCTGGATCGGTTTGTCGACGGTCGGGATTTGTGGCTGTTATCCACCGGGACCGGGGTTGCGCCGTTTCTGTCGATTCTGCAGGACTTCGAAGTGTGGGAGCGATTCGAGCGGATCATTCTGGTGTACAGCGTGCGCGAAGCGCGGGAACTGGCCTATCAGTCGTTGATTGCAGAACTGTCCGAGCGTGATTACCTGGCAGAACACGCCCATAAACTGCAGTTCATTCCCACCGTTACCCGAGAAAAGGTTCCTGGTGCCTTGCATGGCCGTATTACCAGCCTGATTGAAAGCGGCGAGCTGGAGCGTGAAGCCGGTGTTGAACTGGCCCCCGAGCACTCGCGCGTCATGCTGTGCGGCAATCCGCAGATGATCGACGACACCCGGGCACTGCTGAAGAAACGCCACATGAGCCTGAGCCTGACGCGGCGGCCGGGACAGGTGGCGGTGGAAAACTACTGGTAAAAAAACGGCGCCATCAGGCGCCGTTCTTTATTCATCAAGCAGTCAAGGCCGGTTGTTCTGGGCCTTGAGCAGATCGCGGATCTCACCGAGCAACTCTTCTTCCTTGGTCGGAACTGGTGGCAGGGAAGGGGCTACGGCTTCTTCGCGTTTAAGGCGGTTGATGGCTTTGACACCCATGAAGATCGCGAAGGCGACAATCACGAAGTCCAGAATGCTCTGGATGAATTTACCGTAAGCCATGACCACGGCAGGGGCGTTGCCCTCGGCGGCTTTAAGCGTGATGGCCAGATCACTGAAGTCCACCCCTCCGATCAACAGGCCGATTGGCGGCATGATCACGTCGCCGACAAACGACGAAACAATTTTGCCAAAGGCGGCACCGATGATGATACCGACGGCCATGTCGACCACATTGCCTTTGACCGCGAAGGCCTTGAACTCACTAAGCACGCCCATAGGTTATTTCCTTGTTACAGATGAGGTTGGTGTACGCAGTGTAAATCAGCAAACGCGTCCTGCGCGAAACACCTTCTTACAATGCCCGTTTTTATCGACCGATAAATCTGCAATTAGTTTGCAAAGTGCCACTAATCGCGCGCGAAATACGCCGTAACACGCTGATCGGGAAGCCAAAATTTTCAATCGTCGGGTTACGAACTTTCTATTTATGTTCGCGGACTTAGCCCTCTAGCCTCTGGTTGGCGCACCTGGATGCGCCCAAAAGAACCAGAGGAACCTGATATGAATTCCACCCTTGGACTGGGGGCTTTTCCCCATCGCCGTACGCTCGGCGTACTCACCGCCAGCCTGTTGACCTTCTCCGTGCACGCCGCGCCCCTGACCCGGGACAACGGTGCAGCGGTGGGCGACAATCAGAACTCGCAAACCGCCGGCGCCAACGGCCCGGTGCTGCTGCAAGACGTGCAACTGATCCAGAAACTCCAGCGTTTCGACCGTGAGCGCATTCCCGAGCGTGTGGTGCATGCCCGCGGTACCGGTGCCCATGGCACGTTCACCGTGACCAACGACCTCAGCGACCTGAGCAAGGCCAAGGTATTCGCTGCCGGGCAGGTGACGCCAGTGTTCGTGCGCTTCTCCGCAGTGGTTCACGGTAACCACTCCCCGGAAACCCTGCGCGATCCACGGGGCTTTGCCACCAAGTTCTACACCGCTGATGGCAACTGGGACCTGGTGGGCAACAACTTCCCGACCTTCTTCATTCGCGACGCGATCAAGTTTCCGGACATGGTCCATGCGTTCAAACCCGATCCACGCACCAACCTTGACGATGACTCGCGTCGTTTCGACTTCTTCTCCCACGTGCCGGAAGCCACTCGCACGCTGACCGAGCTGTATTCCAATTCGGGTACTCCAGCCAGTTATCGGGAAATGGACGGTAATGGCGTGCATGCCTACAAGTTGGTTAACGCCAAAGGCGAAGTGCACTATGTGAAGTTCCACTGGAAAAGTTTGCAGGGCATCAAAAACCTGACACCTGAACAGGTCGAGAAAGTTCAGGGCAAAGATTACAGTCATATGACTAATGATCTGGTCAGTCATATCAATAAGGGTGATTTCCCGAAATGGGACTTGTACATCCAAGTGCTGAATTCGCAAGATTTGTCCAAGTTTGATTTCGATCCACTGGACGCTACCAAGATCTGGCCGAATGTTCCTGAGCGAAAAGTTGGACAAATGGTGTTGAACCGTAATCCGGCCAATGTGTTCCAGGAAACCGAACAAGTTGCCATGGCCCCGGCCAATGTTGTGCCGGGTATCGAACCTTCAGAAGATCGTCTGTTGCAAGGTCGAGTGTTTTCTTATGCCGATACGCAGATGTATCGCCTGGGTGCAAACGGCCTGCAACTTCCGATCAATGCGCCAAAAGTTGCGGTCAACAATGGCAATCAGGACGGTGCGATGAACTTCGGTGCCACGGCGTCTGGCGTGAACTATCAGCCAAGCCGCCTGCAACCGCGTGAAGAGCCGCAAAGCGCGCGTTACAGCCAGCTGGCACTGTCGGGCAGCACCCAGCAGGCGAAGATTCAGCGTGAGCAGAACTTCAAACAGGCCGGGGATCTGTATCGCTCGCTCAGCCAGCAGGAGCGTCAGGACCTGATCGCCAGCTTCGGCGGTTCGTTGGCGACCACCGATGACGAGAGCAAGCACATCATCCTGTCCTTTCTTTATAAGGCCGATCCGGAATACGGCACCGGTGTGACCAAAGTGGCCAAGGGTGATCTGAGCCGGGTCAAGGCGCTGGCAGCGAAACTGGTCGACTGATCTCGACGCCATGCAACGCGGGGCCTGACTCAGGCCCCGCTCTGCCCAAGGAGAGCGTTTATGCGTGCCTTTCTTTTACTGTTGCTCGGTTGCCTGTCATTTGCAGCGCTGGCCGAACAGAACCCCGAGGCGATCAAGGCGCAGTTGCAGGATTACTATTTCGATGCCGCCCGGCGTGGTGATGTGCCGATGCTCGAGACCTTTATCGAGTCCGGTTATTCCCTCGATACCCGCGACAGCAAGGGCTACACCGCTTTGATTCTGGCGGCGTATCACGGCCAGGGTGCGGCAGTTGACCGGTTACTGGCGGCGGGCGCTGATGCCTGCGCGCAGGACCAACGTGGCAATACAGCGCTGATGGGCGCGATTTTCAAAGGCGAGATACAGATTGCTCGAAGGCTGATGGCCACCGATTGCAGCCCCGATCAGCGCAACGGCGCAGGCCAGACTGCGGCGATGTACGCCGGGTTGTTCAAGCGCATCGAACTGCTCGACGCGCTCAAGGCCAAGGGCGCCGATCTTAATGCCGAAGACCCGCTGGGCAACAGCGCCGCGCGTCTGGCCAACGGCGAAATCCGTACCGCCGCGCCGCGCTGAGCGGTGGCTGCGTTATCATCGCGGTTTTTGCCGGGGGATCCAGATGGCCAAGGCCAAGCGCATGTACGGCTGCACCGAGTGCGGCGCAACCTTTCCCAAGTGGGCGGGCCAGTGCGGCGAGTGCGGCGCCTGGAACACCCTGACCGAAACCATGATCGAAAGCGGCGGGGCCACGGCGCCCACCGGGCGTACCGGCTGGGCCGGGCAGCAAGCGCAGATCAAGACCCTGGCCGAAGTCAGCATCGAGGAGATCCCGCGCTTCTCCACCGCGTCCGGTGAGCTGGATCGGGTTTTGGGTGGCGGTCTGGTCGATGGCTCGGTGGTGCTGATAGGTGGTGATCCGGGCATCGGCAAGTCGACGATTCTGTTACAGACCCTGTGCAACCTCGCCAAGAGCATGCCGGCGCTGTACGTCACCGGCGAAGAATCCCAGCAGCAAGTGGCAATGCGCGCCCGGCGTCTGGGGCTGCCACAGGATCAACTGCGGGTGATGACCGAAACCTGCATCGAAACCATCATCGCCACCGCCCGTCAGGAAAAACCCAAGGTGATGGTGATCGACTCGATCCAGACCATTTTCACCGAACAGTTGCAATCAGCGCCGGGTGGCGTCTCGCAGGTACGTGAGAGTGCGGCGCTGCTGGTGCGTTATGCCAAGCAGAGTGGCACGGCGATCTTCCTCGTCGGTCACGTCACCAAGGAAGGCGCATTGGCAGGCCCAAGGGTTCTCGAACACATGGTCGACACCGTGCTGTATTTCGAAGGCGAATCCGATGGCCGTTTGCGTTTGTTGCGGGCGGTGAAAAACCGTTTCGGTGCGGTCAATGAACTGGGCGTGTTCGGCATGACCGACAAGGGCCTGAAAGAAGTCTCCAACCCTTCGGCGATTTTTCTCACCCGTGCCCAGGAAGAAGTCCCGGGCAGTGTGGTGATGGCCACCTGGGAAGGCACCCGGCCGATGCTGGTGGAAGTGCAGGCGTTGGTCGATGACAGCCATCTGGCCAATCCACGGCGCGTGACGTTGGGCCTTGATCAGAACCGATTGGCGATGTTGTTGGCGGTATTGCATCGCCATGGCGGCATTCCGACCCATGATCAGGACGTGTTCCTCAACGTGGTCGGCGGGGTGAAGGTGCTGGAGACCGCGTCCGACCTGGCGTTGATGGCGGCGGTGATGTCGAGCCTGCGCAACCGGCCGTTGCCGCATGATCTGCTGGTGTTTGGCGAAGTCGGTTTGTCTGGCGAAGTGCGCCCGGTGCCGAGCGGGCAGGAGCGCTTGAAGGAAGCGGCCAAGCATGGCTTCAAACGCGCAATCGTGCCCAAGGGCAATGCACCGAAAGAGGCGCCGCCGGGGTTGCAGATCATTGCCGTGACCCGGTTGGAACAGGCGCTCGACGCATTGTTCGAATAGTCCTGTGGGAGCGGGCTTGCCCGCGAAAGCGGTGTGTCAGTCGAAATCAATGTTGATTGACACGGCTTCTTCGCGGGCAAGCCCGCTCCCACAGGGGATTTGTATTGATGGCTAGATTTCGATCAGGGCGCCGAGTTCGCGCTCAAGCTCGGCTTCGTCAGCCAGGTTGAGCTCGATCAACCGTCGCAAGCGCTGGATCGACTCCAGACTGATATGCCGGCAGACGAAGCCTAGTTGTCCGTGATCTTCGTGAGCCAGGTGTACATCCATCTCGATATCGACATCATCGCTCAGATGAATGTTGACGAAGAAATCCTGCTCCCTATCCCCAAGCCACGGCTCCGGCCGTTCGATCAGCAGCCCTTTGAGCGACAGGTCGATCAGTTTCACCGGCCAGATATATTCACCTTGGCGCAACTCGGTTCTGGCATCGAACGCAATACGTTTGAAGCGACGGCGATTGGCTGGGTGTTCGCTCATGGCGCAATCCTCGGGAGAGTTCGCTGACTATAGACCCGACTCGCGGGTGGCTGCCAATCAACGAGCCGTCTAGACCAACGTCGGGGTATGGCCTTTGGCGCCGTAAGCGCTAAACTCGGGGTGGCTGTCTTTCTTGTCCACCCTGGCTGGAATAATAAAATGAAAAATAATAATAGCCTGCTACGCCACTTACCCTGGCTAGTGCTGGCAATCGTAGGAGCGTGCGCCCTGGGCGTAGTGGCATTGCGCCGAGGAGAGGCGATCAACGCCTTGTGGATCGTGGTCGCGGCAGTGGCCATTTATCTGGTCGCGTACCGTTACTACAGCCTGTTCATCGCCAACAATGTGATGCAACTCGATCCGCGTCGGGCCACCCCCGCCGTGCTCAACAACGACGGTCTGGACTACGTTCCAACCAACAAACACATTCTTTTCGGTCACCACTTCGCGGCCATCGCCGGCGCAGGACCTCTGGTCGGCCCGGTACTGGCGGCGCAGATGGGTTATCTGCCCGGCACGCTGTGGCTGATTGCCGGGGTGGTGCTGGCGGGCGCGGTGCAGGACTTCATGGTTCTGTTCATGTCGACCCGGCGCAACGGCCGTTCCCTGGGCGACATGGTGCGTGAAGAAATGGGCCGCATCCCCGGCACCATCGCCCTGTTCGGCTGCTTCCTGATCATGATCATCATCCTCGCGGTGCTGGCGCTGATCGTGGTCAAGGCACTGGCAGAGAGCCCATGGGGCATCTTCACCGTGATGGCGACCATCCCGATCGCGATGTTCATGGGCATCTACATGCGCTACATCCGCCCGGGCCGCATCGGCGAGATCTCGGTCATCGGTGTGTTGCTGCTGCTCGGTTCGATCTGGCTCGGCGGGCAGATTGCCGCTGATCCGGTGTGGGCCAAGGCCTTCAGCTTCACCGGCGTGCAAATCACCTGGATGCTGATCGGTTATGGCTTCGTCGCCGCCGTGTTGCCGGTGTGGCTGATCCTCGCGCCACGCGACTACCTGTCGACGTTCCTCAAGATCGGCACCATCATCGCCCTGGCGATCGGCATTCTGGTGACCATGCCCGAGCTGAAAATGCCGGCGCTGACCCAGTTCGTCGACGGCACCGGCCCGGTGTGGAAGGGCGGTCTGTTCCCGTTCCTGTTCATCACCATCGCTTGCGGTGCGGTGTCCGGGTTCCACGCACTGATCTCTTCGGGCACCACGCCGAAGTTGCTGGATAACGAAACCAACGCGCGCTACATCGGTTACGGCGGCATGCTGATGGAATCGTTTGTGGCGATCATGGCCATGGTTGCCGCTTCGGTGATCGAGCCGGGCGTGTACTTCGCCATGAACAGCCCGGCCGCCGTGGTCGGCGGTGACGTCGCATCGGTGGCGCAGATGGTCAGCAGCTGGGGCTTCGCGATCACGCCGGAGGCGCTGCAAGCCGTGGCTCACGACATCGGCGAAACCACCATCCTCGCCCGTGCCGGCGGCGCGCCGACCCTGGCGGTCGGTATCGCGCAGATCCTGCACAGTGTCCTGCCGGGTGAAAACACCATGGCGTTCTGGTACCACTTCGCGATCCTGTTCGAAGCGCTGTTCATCCTGACCGCTGTGGACGCCGGCACCCGTGCCGGGCGCTTCATGCTGCAGGACCTGCTCGGCTCCTTCGTTCCGGCGCTCAAGCGCACCGAATCGTGGACTGCCAACCTGATCGCCACCGCCGGTTGTGTGGCGATGTGGGGCTGGTTGCTGTATCAGGGCGTGATCGATCCGCTGGGCGGCATCAACACCCTGTGGCCGCTGTTCGGTATCTCCAACCAGATGCTGGCCGGTATCGCGCTGATGCTCGGCACCGTGGTCCTGATCAAGATGAAGCGCCAGCGCTACATCTGGGTCACCCTGCTGCCAGCCGCCTGGCTGCTGATCTGCACCACCACTGCAGGCTTCATCAAGCTGTTCGACGCCAACCCGGCGATCGGCTTCCTGTCGCTGGCCAAGAAGTACAGCGATGCCCTGGCCGCCGGGCAAGTCATTGCCCCGGCCAAGAGTATCGAGCAGATGCAGCACGTGATCTTCAACGCCTACACCAACGCAACGCTCACTGCGCTGTTCCTGTTCGTGGTCTTCAGCATCCTGTTCTATGCGCTCAAGGTCGGCATCGCTGCCTGGGGCAAAAAAGAGCGAACGGATAAAGAATCGCCATTCCAGGCCCTGCCGGACGCGTAACCAGAGGATTGCACCATGTTCAATGACCTGAGTCGCCTCGGTAAATACCTCGGTCAGGCCGCACGCCTGATGGTCGGCATGCCCGACTACGACACCTACGTCGAGCATATGCAAACCAAACACCCGGACAAACCGGTGATGAGCTACGAGATGTTCTTCCGCGAACGTCAGGAAGCGCGTTACGGTGGCAAGGGTGGGCCGAAGTGCTGTTGAGCTGACAGCCTGCGGTTGAGGTCATCCCCCTGTGGGAGCGAGCCTGCTCGCGAATACGGAGTGTCAGTTGATGAATGATTTGACTGACACACCGCTTTCGCGAGCAGGCTCGCTCCCACATTTGTTTTGTGTTTGTTTCAGGAGATCGTGTTTTGTCTTCTCCCATACCTGTAACGGTACTCAGCGGTTTCCTCGGTGCCGGCAAGACCACCTTGTTGCGCCATCTGCTCAAAGCCGAGCATGGCCTGAAGATCGCCGTGATCGAGAACGAATTCAGCGACGCCGGCATCGACACCCAGTTGCTCGGCGTCGAACCGGTGCAAGTCATGACCCTGGCCAACGGCTGCGTCTGCTGCACCATCCACACCGATCTGACCAAGGCCCTGTACCTGCTGCTCGAACGCCTGGACAGCGGTGAAATCGCCTTCGACCGTCTGGTGATCGAGTGCACCGGTCTGGCCGACCCAGCGCCTGTGGCGCAGACCTTTTTCATCGATGAAGAACTGCGCGAACGCTATCTGCTCGACGGCATCATCACCCTGGTAGATGCCGCTCACGCCGACCTGCACCTGACCCAGACCATCGCCCAGGCGCAGATCGGTTTCGCCGACCGCTTGCTGGTGAGCAAGACCGATCTGGTGGATGAGGCGACGTTCAACGCACTGAGCGAACGCCTGACGCGAATCAATCGTCGTGCGCCGATCCGCGTGGTCGAGCACGGCAACATCGATCTGGCCGAACTGCTCGACGTGCGTGGCTTCAATCTCAATGCCGACCTCGGTGGCGGGGTGAGCCTGCGTCCGGTGAGCAAGGCGCCGTCCATCGACCGCATCTCCAGTCTGGTGCTGCGCACAGACCAGCCGCTGGATATCGATCAGCTCAGTGAGTTCATGAACGAGCTGCTGGAAGAGCACGGCAAGCAATTGCTGCGTTACAAAGGTGTTCTGAACATTGCGGGTGAAGATCGACGCTTGGTGTTTCAGGGCGTGCTGAAACTTTACGGGTTCGACTGGGACACCGAGTGGGCCGAGGGTGAGGCGCGGGAAAGTGTGATTGTGTTTATTGCCGATGATTTGCCGGAAGAGAAGATTCGGGCCGGGTTTGCCAGAGTGACTTCTGCCTGATGGTTATTCGGCGCCAGGGCTGACGCCTTCGCGAGCAAGCCCGCTCCCACAGTAGACCGCATTCTGTCAGGGTGAATGCAATTCACTGTGGGAGCGGGCTTGCTCGCGCAGGCGATCTAACCGGCGACACGATGCTCAAGGGCTGTACCCAGCAAGGTCTGCTCAAGATGATCCAGGTGTTGATTCATCAGTCGCTCAGCCATGGACATATCCCCAGACGCGACCGCCTCGACAATCGCCAGATGCTCCTGCCACGCGCAGCAACCCGGCGTCGATCCATCACACCGCGCAATCGCCAGCGACGTCAGCGGCACCAGGCTGCCAAGAAAATGCGCCAACGGTGCATTCCCCGCCATTTGTGCCAACTGCAGATGAAACTCGCCGGACAAACGAATCGCCGCCGCACGCCGTTCCTGAGCCACGGCCAGACGTTCGCGTTCGACCAGCGTGCGCAAGCGTTTCAAACCCTCCGCTGAGGCATTCTGACAAGCCAGACGCGCCAGCGTCGCTTCGGTCAGGCGCCGGGCGTGCAGGGTTTGCCGGGTCTGCTCGGCATCCGGTGCGGCCACCCGTGGCCGATGGTTGGCGCGCAGCACAATCACCTGCTCATGGGACAACTGCGTCAGCACCCGGCGCACATCGGCGCGGCTGACGCCAAACATCTGCTTGAGACTGTCTTCGGTGAAGCGGCTGGCCGGGTCGATTCGCCGGTCCAGAATCGCGTCGAACAGCCGCGGGTACAGATCGTCTGCCGACGCCTGCAGGCGGGAGAAGGGCAGGTGGGCCGACATCTGACGAGTGTGCGGCGACGTGGCAAGGCTGTTCATGGCCGGTCTCCAGTGTGAATCAATCAGTGGCTGAGGTTGTCATCCGGAATGTTCAATTCAACGCCCATCCGTTGGCCTTCGCGCAGAATGTGCCGACGCATTTCGGCGCTGGCCTGAGCGCTGTTCTTGCTGCGGATTGCGCGCACCACCGCTTCGTTTTCTTCCAGGCGTTCGGCCAGATGCTCAGGCGAATTGCGCAGCACTTCGGCGCTTTGCTTGAGGGCATTGCTCGTTTGCTGCACCACACTCTGGAAAATCGGGTTCGAGGTCAGGGTGAACAGCTCTTCGTGGAAGGCGATGTAGGCGCTGACCCCGGCTTCGCTGTCGCCCGCTTCGAGGGCTTCGCGCATGTCCATCAACGTCAGGCGCAATTGCCCGACTTCCTTGCTGCTGATCGACTGCGCAACCAGCCCGACGATGAACGGCTCAAGGGTGTAACGCAGTTGCAGCACGTCTTCGAGGCTGGCGCCGGCCACCGCGCTGTCGTGGCTCTGGCTGTCACTGAGCTGGGCGTCGAGCACCACCACGCCTTTGCCCGGCATCGAGCGCACCAGGCCAAGGGTTTCCAGGACGATCACCGCTTCGCGCAGGCTCGGACGGCTGATGCCCAGTTGTTCGGCCAGTTCGCGCTGGCCCGGCAGCATGTCGCCGGAGCGCCACTGACCACGGGCGAGGGCGGCGCGCAGTTTTTCTACGACTGAGTTGACGACGGTTGAGGTGGTTATCACGGGTCTTGCTCCGTAAGCCCGTTGGGGATGCCGCAAACGAGATCAGAAGATCGCAGCCTGCGGCAGCTCCTGCGGGGTTGAAAATCAGAACTCTTGCTGGTGCGCCGGAGTTCCGCTTTTACGCGGTTGAAAGGTGTAGCCCTGCTGACCGCTGAGTACTTTGTTTGCGCGTTGCACATCGATGTCCTTTTCCCAACGGGCGATGGCCACGGTGGCGACGCAGTTGCCGATCAGGTTGGTCAGTGCCCGGCCGATGCCCATGAACCAGTCCACCGCCAGTACCAGCACCAGACCCACGACCGGAATCGCCGGGATCGCCGTCAGCGTCGCCGCCAGAATCACCAGCGCCGAGCCGGGAATGCCGTGGGCGCCCTTGGAAGTGATCAGCGACACCAGCAGAATCGTCAGCAGATCGGTCATCGCCAGTGGTGTGCCGGTGGCGTTGGCGATGAACACGATGGCCAGGGTCAGGTAGATCGAAAAGCCATCGAGGTTGAACGAGTAGCCGGTGGGAATCACCAGCCCGACGGTCGAGCTGCCGATGCCCAGGTGTTCGAGTTTGCGCATGATCTGTGGCAGCACGGCGTCGGAAGAAGCGGTGCCCATGACGATCAGCAATTCTTCGCGCAGGTACTTGAGCAGGGGCCACAGACGCAGGCCCGAGGCGCGCATTACCACGCCGAGGATCACGCTGACGAACGCCATGCAGGTCAGATAAAACAAGCCCACCAGACTGCCCAGGTGTTGCAGCGAATCGAGGCCGTACTTGCTGGTGGTGAAGGCGATGGCGCCGAACACGCCGATCGGCGCCAGACGCACGATCATGCCCATGATCCGGAAAATCACATGGCTCAGCTCGTTGATCAGCCGCGAAATCCCGGAAGCCGCTTCGCCCACCAGATTCAGCGCGCTGCCGAACAGCACCGAGAACAGCAGCACTTGCAGAATGTTGTTGTCGGCGAAGGCGCCGAGCACCGAGGTCGGAATCAGGTCCATCAGGAACTGCGTGGTGGTGTGCATGTGCTGGCCGCGTTCGGCGATGTCGCCCATGTCGGCGGCGGACAGTTGCTCCAGATGGATATTCGCGCCGCTGCCGATTCCGGTGCTGAAGGCGAATACCAGACCGATCACCAGCGCGAGGGTGGTCAGCACTTCAAAGTAGATCACCGACTTGAGGCCGATGCGCCCGACCTTCTTCAGGTCGCCCGCGCCGCTGATGCCGCTGACCACCACGCAGAACACGATCAGGCCGATGAGCATCTTGATCAGTTTGATGAAGCCGTCGCCCAAGGGTTTGAGCTGAGCGGAATATTCGGGAAGGGTCAGCCCGCAGACGATGCCGAGCACCAGTCCGAGAACCACTTGGAGGAAGATTGAACGCGAGCACCATCTGAGCATGGGAGGAATCCTGGTCGGTGTCCTGGCTGCCGTGCGCCTTTGGGCGCATCAGATTCAGAACTTAATTATTGTGGTCTTACCGGTATGTCCAGTGCGGGTGCAGTCTAGGCGCGGATTTTTGCGGATCGCAAGTGAAAATTGACGAATTGGCATGACCGGTCTGACCAGCTGTGCGGTGAGTCCCATTCTTGAGCGGTTCAGGCTTTTGAAAAAATGTGGGCACAAAAAAACCGGCCAATCACTTGGCCGGTTTTTCATGCTGCGGATTTAACGTCGCGATTACGCGCCGTACACCGGCAGTTTCTTGCAGATGGCTTTGACTTTCTCGCGAACGGCGTCGATCACCGCTTCGTTGTTCAGGTCAGCCAGGATGTCGCAGATCCAGCCGGCCAGCTCTTTGCACTCAGCCTCTTTGAAGCCGCGAGTGGTCACAGCCGGGGTACCGAAACGCAGACCGGAGGTCACGAACGGCGAGCGAGGATCGTTTGGCACGGAGTTCTTGTTCACGGTGATGAACGCTTTACCCAGAGCGGCGTCGGCGTCTTTACCGGAGATGTCCTGCTTGATCAGCGACAGCAGGAACAGGTGATTCTTGGTACCGCCGGAAACCACGTCGAAACCGCGCTCGATGAACACTTCGGCCATGGCCTGGGCGTTCTTCACCACTTGTTCCTGGTAAGCCTTGAACTCAGGCTGCAGCGCTTCCTTGAAGCAGATCGCTTTAGCGGCGATCACGTGCTCCAGCGGGCCACCTTGGGCGCCCGGGAATACTGCGGAGTTCAGCTTCTTCTCGATCTCGGCGTTGGCGCGCGCCAGGATCAGACCGCCACGAGGACCGCGCAGGGTCTTGTGCGTGGTGGTGGTGACCACGTCAGCGAATGGCACCGGGTTCGGGTAGACGCCAGCGGCGACCAGACCGGCCACGTGAGCCATGTCGACGAACAGGTAGGCACCGACTTTGTCAGCGATGGCGCGGAAGCGTGGGAAGTCGAGGATCTGCGAGTAGGCAGAGAAACCGGCCACGATCATTTTCGGCTTGTGTTCTACAGCCAGACGCTCGACTTCGTCGTAGTCGATCAGGCCATTGGCGTCGATGCCGTACTGCACCGCGTTGTACAGCTTGCCGGAGGAGGAAACGCTGGCACCGTGGGTCAGGTGACCACCGTGGGCCAGGCTCATGCCCAGGATAGTGTCGCCACCTTGCAGCAGAGCCAGGTAGACAGCGGCGTTGGCTTGGGAACCGGCGTGCGGCTGAACGTTGGCGTAATCGGCGCCGAACAGCTCTTTGGCGCGGTCGATGGCCAGTTGTTCAACAACGTCGACGTACTCGCAACCACCGTAGTAGCGCTTGCCCGGGTAGCCTTCGGCGTACTTGTTGGTCAGTACCGAGCCTTGAGCTTCCATCACCGCAGGGCTGGTGTAGTTTTCCGAAGCGATCAGCTCAATGTGCTCTTCCTGGCGCTGAGCTTCTTGCTCCATGGCGGCAAAGAGATCGGCGTCGTACTTGGCAATAGTCAAATCACGGCTGAACATGGCGGTCCTCAAGGATCGGGGGCAGAAAAGGGGGGCATTCTAACCCAATGGGTTTTGGATGGCATATGAAACGACATCATGTCGCAGACAAGTGGCGTTCATGCCAGATGTGCGGTGCTTTTGAAGGCCTCTTCGCGAGCAGGCTCGCTCCCACAGTAATCGAGGCAGGCCTGCGATTTTGTGATCGACATCAATCCCTGTGGGAGCGAGCCTGCTCGCGAAGGGCGCGCCGCCGATGTTCAGTCGAACATGAAGAGGGCGTCGTTACTGAACTGCGCTTCAAACCGGCTCGCCGGCATTGGCCGTCCGAACAGATAGCCCTGAACCTCATCGCAGCCATGTTCGCGCAGGAAGTCCAGTTGCTCATGGGTTTCCACGCCTTCGGCGATCACCGCCAGATTGAGGCTGTGGGCCATGGCGATGATCGCCCGAGCGATCTGCGCGTCCTGCTCGCCGGACGGCAGGCCGTCGACGAAGGTGCGGTCGATCTTCAGCACGTCGATCGGGAATTGCTTGAGGTAGTTCAGCGACGAATAACCGGTGCCGAAATCGTCGACCGCAATGCTCAGGCCCAGGTTTTTCAGCCCGGCCAGAATCTGCATTGCTTCGCTGACTTCGCGCATCAGGATACTTTCGGTCAGCTCCAGCTCCAGACACGCCGGTGGCAGCCCGGTTTCGCGCAGGATCGTGGCGATGCGCGTACCGAGCTGGCCATCGGAGAACTGCCGCGCCGAAATGTTCACCGAGACCTTAGGCACGCGCACCCGATTCTGGTGCCAGGTCTTGAGCTGACGGCAGGCCTCGCTGATCACCCAGTCGCCAACGTCGACCACCAGACCCAGCTCTTCCAGCACCGGAATGAAATCCCCCGGCGGCACCAGTCCACGACGCGGATGACGCCAGCGTAGCAGTGCCTCGGCGCCAGTCAGGCGTTTGCCGTCGCCGCTGAATTGCGGCTGGTAGTACAGGACAAATTCGTTCTGCTCCAGCGCATGACGCAGGTCGCTTTCCAGCTCCAGACGTTCCAGCGCACTGGCGTTCATGTCGGCCTGATAGAACTGGAAGTTGTTCTTGCCGCGCTCCTTGGCGTGGTACATCGCGGTGTCGGCGTTCTTCATCAACTGGCTGAGTTCGTTGCCGTCCTGCGGGCTCAGGGCGATACCGATACTGGCGGTGACGAAGAACTCGCGACCTTCCAGCACAAATGGACGCACCAGGCTGGCGAGAATCTGCTCGGCCACATGAATCGCTCGGTTCAGCGCCATTTCGCGGCTGGAGCGGTGTTGCAGGAGCAAGGTGAACTCGTCACCGCCCATGCGCGCCACGGTGTCGTCATCGTCGACGCAGGCCAGCAACCGCGTGGCCATGTCTTTCAACATGCGGTCGCCAGCCGCGTGGCCGAGGGAGTCGTTGATCGGTTTGAAGCGGTCGAGGTCGAGGAACATCAGCACCACCCACGACTTCTGCCGTTCGGCCGATTGCAGCGCGGTGTGCAGACGATCCTGGAACAGCGTGCGGTTCGGCAGGTGGGTCAGGGCGTCGTAGTAAGCGAGACGATGGATGCGTTGTTCGCTGGCCTTGCGCTCGCTGATGTCGCTGAAGAAGCACACGTAACTGGCCAGATCGCCTTCATCGTCGAGTACCGCCGTGATGCCGACCCACGCCGGGTAATGCTCGCCGTTACGCCGCTTGAGCCAGACTTCGCCTTCCCAGGTGCTGTGCTGATGCAATTGCTTGAGCACGTAGCGCAGGTGCGCGTCCTGTTGCTCGTCGACGGTGAGCATGTTCGGCAACTGATCGAGCACCTCCGACACCGCGTAACCGCTGACCCGGCTGAAGGCTTCGTTGGCCTGCACGATGTAACCGGCCGGGTCGGTGATCAGGATCGCCGAGGTCGAGTGCTCGAATACGGTGGCGGCCATGCGCAAGTCTTTCTCCGCGCGGCGCTGCTGGCTGATGTCGCGACCGACGCCGAGCACGCCTTCGAACGCGCCGTGTTCGTCCCACACCAGCACCAGCCGCAGCTCGATCGGGATCTTGCGGCCGTCGGCGCGCAGGCAGTCGAACAGGAACATCTGCGTCTGTACCTGGCTTCGCAGTTGCGCGAGTTGCTCAGGCTTGTCGAGCGCTTTGCTCACCCGATCCATCAAGGTGTAGATGCCGGATAGCTGCTGCGGGTTGGCGATCGTCGATTGCCAGCCATTCTGGAAGATCCACTCGGCGTCGTAACCCAGCACCGCCTGCACCGACGGGCTGACGTAGTTCAACGACAGCTTGCTGTCGGTGGAGAAAATCACATCGCTGATGCTTTCGGCGAGCATGCGGTAGCGCTGCTCGCTGTCGCGCAGCGATTCGCTGGCCTCGATCTGCTCGGTGATGTCCTTGGCCACGCCGATGATTCGCGTGACCTGATCATGCTTGTCGCGGGCCAGCGCCTGCTCGCGAATGTCGAAGCGCCGCCACTTGCCGTCGCGATGGCGGAAGCGCAACTGGCACTGCAACAACTGGCTGTAACCGGCGTGCCGCTGCATCTGCCGCGAGCGGTGGTAATAGTCGGCGTCTTCCGGGTGCAGGAGGATTTCCCAGAAGTACTCGCCCATCTGGTGCAGCTCGGAGCGGTTGTAACCGAGGGTTTGGCCGAGGTGGTGGTTGCTGAAAATCATCCGCTGGCTGATCACGTCCTGCACATACAGATGGTCCGGCACGGTGCGCACCACGTCCGACCAGAAACCTTCGCGCTCCAGCAGCGACAGTTCGATCAGCTTGCGGCTGGTGATGTCGTTGATGCTGAGGATCACCGCTTTATAGTCGTGCTGTTCCTCGGGCAGGCGCAGGACCATCCACAGGTGCTGATCGCGGCCGTTGATGTCCGGCAGTCTGATTTCCAGCTCCAGCTGTTTTTGCTGCTGCAGAACCGCGTCGAGCACCTGGTTGCCGATGGCGCACTGGCTGTGCGGATGGCCGTCGATCAGCAACTGCCAGGCGTGCTCGCAGGAATTGACATTGAGCAGTTGCAGTGCCACCTGATTGACCTCGGTGACGCGCAGTTCCTGCAGCAATTGCTGGCGCTGGACCGGTTGGTCGAGCCAGGCCTTGAGCTGGTCGCTGGTTTGGATCTGCGCCTTGTCGAACAACTGCTTGAGGCCCGAGAGGTCGAGTACGCACAGGGCGACGCCGGTGCCTTCGAAGATGTCCTGATAGCGCCGGCGGCCTTCATGTAACTGGCGCTGGCGCCGGCGCATGTTGAGCAGAGCGATCACCGGTAGCATCGAGAACGCCAGACCCAACAGGCATTTGCCGATAAACGCCGGCAGCAGTTCTTCGAGCACGCGCTGGCGGTCGAACAGCCCGCGCAATTGCCAGTCGCTGCTACTCAACGGCACAGTCAGCACAGTGTTGGCCATGTCGTCCGGGCTCAAGACGCCAGGCCGGGCCGAAGGCCTTGCCTCGTCGCGGCTGATGATCTGATGGTTGAGACGGTTTTCCACCAGCCACAGCGGACGGATGCCGGTTTCGCCCTGCTGGGTCAGCGAATCGAAAAACGTCGGGGTCAGGCGCAACGCCCAATAACCGCGCGTGCTGCCGCTGGCCTGATGCAATAACAGGTGTACCACCGAACCGTCGTCGGCGTTGCTGAAGTAATGCGCCTGAGCGCGGCTGCGGCGCACCAGTTCACCAAGGTAATCGGCGTCGTGGCTATCGCTGGCGCTGTCGTTGAGGATTTTCCCGGACGGGCTGAGCAGGGCCAGGCTGCGCAGTTCCGGCAGCGATTGCTGGAGCTTGCGCAGCAGCGCCTGTTGTTCGTCGGACGACTGCGGCTGTTCGACGATCGGTAGCAGGTTGAGGGCGATTTGCGCATTCAGCGACATGTTCAGGCTGACCTGCGAGGCGAGGTCGGCGGTGTAGTCGATGGTGTACTGGCGCTGATTTTTCTGGGTCTCGCGCAATTGATCGAGCAGTTGCCAGAACAGCAGGGCCAGCAGCAAAAGTACCAGCGTCGCCAATGCCCCCTTCAATGTTCCGCGCAGGGGCGAGCCGGTCCCCGGATTGGACGCGCTCACAGAAGCTGGCGGGGTAACGTTGGACAAGCTGAAATCCTGCGGTTTGGCTGGACTGGCGCGACGTGCACTATAAGCCGGACGCCCGAAGGGCGGCTAGCATGCCTTGAGTTGTGGCGAAGTGCCAGCCCCACTCGGCTGGACTGCCTTCCGTCATTAAGGTAGCTTTGCCGGTTACGCGGGAGCCCAGACACTGTTAAAACTACTGCGCTCGGAAATACTGCGTTGAAAACAGGCTCGGACTGCTCATTTACAACCCGTAAACTCCGCGTCCTCGCCTGTTTCCGCCTTGTCTTTCCTTCGCTCGTTACGTTTTAACAGCGTCTGGCCCAGCTCCTAGAATCAGACTTTTTTCCGCGCGCACGCATTGATCACCATCAAGTGAACGACGCGCATGGTCTGGCCGGGCATCGCCTGCGCTCCAATCATTCATCTGTCACTGACCCAAGGTTCTCCATGGCTCAATACGTCTTCACCATGCATCGGCTGGGCAAAGTTGTTCCGCCGAAGCGGGAAATCCTGAAAAACATTTCGCTGTCGTTCTTCCCCGGCGCCAAGATCGGCGTACTCGGCCTCAACGGTTCGGGTAAGTCCACGCTGCTGAAAATCATGGCCGGCGTCGACACCGAGTTCGAGGGCGAAGCCCGTCCGATGCCGGACCTGAACATCGGTTATCTGCCGCAAGAGCCACAACTTGATCCGACCAAAACCGTGCGTGAAGTGGTCGAGGAAGCGGTCAGCGTGATCAAGGATGCGCAGGCGCGTCTGGACGAGGTCTACGCCGCTTACGCCGATCCGGATGCCGATTTCGACAAACTGGCTGCCGAACAGGCCAAGCTCGAAGCGATCCTGCAGGCCAGCGATGGTCACAACCTGGAGCGTCAACTGGAAGTCGCTGCCGACGCCCTGCGTCTGCCGGCCTGGGACGCCAAGGTTGAACACCTGTCCGGTGGTGAAAAACGTCGTGTGGCCCTGTGCCGTCTGCTGCTGTCCGCTCCGGACATGCTGCTGCTCGACGAACCGACCAACCACTTGGACGCTGATTCGGTGGCGTGGCTGGAGCACTTCCTGCACGACTTCCCGGGCACCGTGGTCGCGATCACGCACGACCGTTACTTCCTGGATAACGTTGCTGGCTGGATTCTCGAACTCGACCGCGGCGCGGGCATTCCTTACGAAGGCAACTACTCGGGTTGGCTCGAAGCCAAGTCCGATCGTCTGGCGGCCGAATCCAAGCAGCAGTCGGCTCACGAAAAAGCCATGAAGGAAGAACTGGAGTGGGTGCGCAAAGGCGCGAAAGCCCGTCAGTCGAAATCCAAGGCTCGTCTGCAACGCTTCGAAGAAATGCAGTCGCAGGAATTCCAGAAGCGTTCGGAAACCAACGAGATCTACATCCCGGCCGGTCCGCGTCTGGGCGACAAGGTCATCGAATTCAAGAACGTCACCAAGGGCTACGGCGATCGCGTGCTGATCGACAACCTGTCGTTCTCCATGCCGAAGGGCGCCATTGTCGGCGTGATCGGTGGTAACGGTGCCGGTAAGTCGACCCTGTTCCGCATGCTGATGGGCAAGGAAACTCCGGATTCCGGCACCATCGAAGTCGGCGAAACCGTGCAACTGGCCTGCGTTGACCAGAGCCGCGAAGACCTCGACGGCAGCAAGACCGTGTTCCAGCAGATCTCCGACGGTTCCGATCAGATCCGCATCGGCAACTACGAGATCCCATCGCGCACTTATGTCGGTCGCTTCAACTTCAAGGGCGGCGACCAGCAGAAGTTCGTCAAGGACCTGTCCGGTGGTGAGCGCGGTCGTCTGCACCTGGCGCTGACCCTGAAGGAGGGCGGCAACGTCCTGCTGCTCGACGAACCGTCCAACGACCTCGACGTTGAAACCCTGCGTTCGCTGGAAGAAGCCCTGCTGGACTTCCCGGGCGCCGCCATTGTGATCTCTCACGATCGCTGGTTCCTGGACCGCGTCGCGACCCACATCCTGGCGTACGAAGACGACTCGCAAGCGGTGTTCTTCGAAGGTAACTACACCGAGTACGAAGCCGACCGCAAAAAGCGCCTCGGCGAAGCGGCGGCCCAGCCACATCGGGTACGCCACAAGAAACTGGCCTGATTCGGGTTGGTTGCATGAAAAGCGGAGCCTTCGGGCTCCGTTTTTTTTGCCTGGGTTTTTTCAGCAATACCGCAGCGCGACCATCGCGAGCAGGCTCACTCCTACAATTGAAATGCGTACCCTTGTAGGAGTGAGCCTGCTCGCGATATCGGTGTAACTGTTGGTGCATTACTTCAATTTGACCTCCCCATTCAGGTGCAGAATCAGCTCAAAAAACCGCCTTATTTATATCCAGTGCACCATTTAATTTCATAACTGCGACATTTTGCGCTGTTCCTGTGCGCAAATCGTTTGCTACAGTCCGGCTCAATCGCTTCCAACGACAATAAATTTGCCGAGACTTTTCCCATGATCGAATCCGTCGAATCCTTCCTCGCCCGCCTGAAAAAACGCGACCCGGATCAACCCGAATTCCACCAGGCTGTCGAAGAAGTCCTGCGCAGTCTGTGGCCGTTTCTCGAAGCCAATCCGCGTTACCTGACCTCAGGCATTCTGGAGCGCATCTGCGAGCCGGAGCGCGCAGTGGTGTTCCGCGTGTCGTGGGTCGACGATCAGGGCAAGGTCCAGGTCAATCGCGGTTTCCGCATTCAGATGAACAGCGCAATCGGCCCGTACAAGGGCGGCTTGCGCTTCCATCCTTCGGTGAACATGGGCGTGCTGAAGTTTCTCGCCTTCGAACAGACCTTCAAGAACTCCCTGACCTCGTTGCCCATGGGCGGCGGCAAGGGCGGTTCGGACTTCGATCCTAAGGGCAAGAGCGACGCCGAAGTCATGCGTTTCTGCCAGGCGTTCATGAGCGAGCTGTACCGCCACATCGGCGCGGACGTTGACGTGCCGGCTGGTGACATCGGTGTCGGTGCGCGGGAGATCGGGTTCCTGTTTGGCCAGTACAAACGCCTGAGCAACCAGTTCACCAGCGTGTTGACCGGTAAAGGCATGACCTATGGCGGCAGCCTGATTCGCCCGGAAGCCACCGGTTTCGGTTGCGTGTACTTCGCCGAGGAGATGCTCAAGCGCCGCGGGCAGACCGTCGAAGGCAAGCGCGTGGCGATCTCTGGTTCCGGCAACGTCGCGCAGTACGCGGCGCGCAAGGTCATGGACCTGGGCGGCAAGGTGATTTCGCTGTCCGACTCCGAAGGCACGTTGTACTGCGAATCGGGCCTGAGCGAAGAACAGTGGCAGGCGCTGCTGGAGCTGAAAAACGTCAAACGCGGACGCATCAGCGAACTGGCCACGGCGTTCGGTCTGGAGTTCCGCGCCGGTCAGTTGCCGTGGTCGCTGCCGTGCGACATTGCGCTGCCCTGTGCCACACAGAACGAACTCGACGCCGACGCGGCGCGTACGCTGCTGCGCAATGGCTGCGTGTGCGTCGCCGAAGGCGCGAACATGCCGACCACGCTGGCGGCTGTGGATATCTTCATCGAGGCCGGCATTCTGTTTGCTCCGGGCAAGGCGTCGAACGCCGGTGGGGTCGCGGTCAGTGGGTTGGAGATGTCGCAGAACGCCATGCGCCTGCTGTGGACGGCGGGTGAGGTGGACAGCAAGCTGCACGCGATCATGCAGTCGATCCACCATGCCTGCGTGCATTACGGCGAAGAGAACGGACGGATCAACTACGTCAAAGGCGCGAACATCGCCGGCTTCGTCAAAGTCGCCGATGCGATGCTCGCGCAGGGTGTGGTTTAAGCCGGTTCGATGCGAATCACTTCAATCAGCTGATCGCCAGCGGGGCGCTGCCACAGCACTTCGTCATTGAGCCGGGCGCCGAGCAGCGCCCGGCCCAGCGGCGAAGCCCAGTTGATCAGGCCTTGGCTGGCGTCGGCCTGATCTTCGCCGACCAGTTGCACCCGACTTTCGGTGTCGTGTTCGTCGGCGTAGGTCACCCAGCTGCCGATCTGCACTTTATCGGTCGAGATCGCCGGGGCCGCGACCTGTGCGCTGGCGAGGCGTTGGTTGAAGTAGCGCAAATCTCTTTCGAGATCGGCCTGGCGCTGCTTGTCGGCCTGTTCGCCCTTGGCCGATTGCTCGGCGTGCAGGGCTTGCAGTTCGGCGACTTTGGCCTGCAACTGCACCAATCCTTGGGGGGTGACGTAATTGGGCTGCGCACTGACCTGCCGTTCGACGGGCTGATCGGCTTGCGCAGCGGCGTTATCTTCGTTGACGAAAGCGCGGCTCATGCTGTCCTCCTCTGCAAAGAGTTTGGGCCATGGTCGCCGGCATTTGGTTTCACTGGATGTCTGGAAGCGACCTATTGCGAGCGATAAGCCCGCCCGGCGTCCTGATCTTTCTGCTGCTGCCAGGCGCGCTCGCGTTCGTCCCAGTGCTCGTTGCGATACTCTTCGCGATCCTTGTTTTCCAGCATTGCCTGGCACTGGCGGAAGCCGTCGGTCCAGCCTTCGGCGTATTGCTTGTCCTTGAGATAGCGCGGCACGTTCTTGCGAAACTCGCCACTGATCGAACCGGCGGCTTGCCGACCACTGACGCAGCCATCATCAAAGCCGTCGGCGAAGGCCGGTGGATAACCTTTGGCGATCAAGTCTTCATGGGTGGTCTGGCAACCCCCGAGCAACAGCAAAACACCCAGCAATCCCACACACCGCCACATCGCACTCTCCCGCGCCGATTCTCGGCTGATAGGGAAAGTCTAGAAGCGGATTCGTCGGGCGTTGGTGAAAGACATGTAAGTAATTCGTTGAATACCGGAGAGCCCTGTGGGAGCGGGCTTGCTCGCGAAAGCGGTAAATCAGTCGAGATTTGAATCGCCTGACACGACACCTTCGCGAGCAAGCCCGCTCCCACAGGGGGTATTGATTAGGCTTCAGATCAGTAGTGGTACCACTTCACCTCAAGCATCACTTCGGTTTCCGGTGTCGCCACATGACTGAACTCACGCTGTGCCGTCAGGCGCAAACCGAGGTTGCGCGACAGCTCCCATTGCTGATTCAGGCTCAAGCTACGGCGCACTTCACCATTGAAGAAGTAATCGCCCTTGGCTTCCAGGCTGAGATTGCCCAACGGGTTTTTCCACAACACGCCGGTATTGAAACCGCCGGCCGGGGAGACGAACTCGGCGAAGTCATTGTTGTGTTCAACGCGCACGGTGCCGAGGGCAAAACCCAATACGTCATCACCTAACGCCCAGGTACCGCCACCACCACCGTTGACGTGGCTGACCAGCGTCTCGTCATCATGCTTGCCTGGCACTCGCTCAAGGCCACCGGTGACTTGCCACGACAGTGGCTGCAGCAGCTCATTGCGCGGGGTCAGCGAGCGGATGGTCGCCAGGTCCAGTTGCTGGAACTGCCACTGGTTGCCTTCGTATTGACGCAGCTTCATCTGCAGGATTTCGATTTGCGCGCCGAGGGGGAAGCTTTCGGCGTTGTCGTTGAGATCGTGATAGGCCATGCGCAAACCGTACTCACCGAACGCACGATCACCGCGGGTGCCGGTGCCGGCCTGCCAGGTGCGTGATTCGTGGCCGTCTTCGGGCAGGCCCGGTTGTGGAATCTGCAACTCCGGCGCCGGGTTCTTGTTGATCGCCCGCAGCAGTTCGAAGCTGCGCTGTGCACGTTTCGCATCACGTTCCTGCCCGTTGGCGCGGTAACGCTCCAGACGATAGGCGGCATCGATGATCAGCGCCTGACGATCCCGGGGCAGGGCTTTGAAGGTCGGCTCCTGCAACACCTGTTGATCGGCGCTGACCTTCAGCACCCATTGCTGTTCTTCCTTATTCAACGGCTCGGCGCGGCTGAGCAGTTCACGCTCGCGGGACGGGCGATATTCGATGCTTTCCACCAGCCCGGCTTCTTTCACCGCTTTGACCGTATCGGTAGGGATGGCGGTCAGCGGGAATTGCTCGGTCAGGCGCAGGCTTGGACGTGCCACTTGCAGCAGTTCGAGCAGGCGATAGGAGCAGTTTTCGTCGAAGAAGAAATAGTCGAACTGGATCTGCTTCAGCTCCCACACATGCTCGACCATGCGCGCGGTTTCTGCTTGGGTCAGGTTCAGCCGGTATTCCCACAGATCGCGGTTTTCCAGGCTGCGGTACTCGGAGAGTTTTTCCTGGTACGGCACCAGTGCGAACAGCCCGGGATAGCCACCCATCAAGCCCTTCCAGGCGTAGAGAATGCTGTTGTCCGAGCCTTCGATGTAGGCGCCGAAATTGATCGCGTAACTCAGCAGCGAAGTCTTGTCGCTTTGCACGTCAGCCTGGTCGATGCGCAGCAGGGTGTGGCCGAACATCGACGACGGGCTGTTGAGGTAGGCCGCCGGGAAGATCATCACCGCGCTGTGCGGCGAGACGTCCTTGAACCACTTCTTGAATTCGGCGCAATCGGGGGCGGGCAGATCGCTGAGATTGAGCTGGGCTTTCAGCCAGCGCGTACGCGCCGGGTAGACGCATTGCGCATGCTGCTCGCCGAGACTGGCCGGGGCGTACAGCGCCTGCACGGTGGCGGCCAGCTCATGGTCGGGGTGTTCGTTGCCATCGGTCGCGAGAAAGAATTTCCTGTCGCTGACATAGCTGCGCCAGCCGCCAAGCTTGGCGGTTTCGTAATGACCGAGGGAAATCCAGAAGCGGTCGTTGGCCAGTTGCTGCAAACGTTGAGGGTCGATGTGAGGCGCGGCGGACAGCGGGGCGCAGACACAGAGCGCCAGCCAGGCAAGGCGTTTGAGCATAAGTGGCAACTTAAGTCGAAAGAAAAAAACCGGATCGGGCTGCGATCACTCCCTGTGGCGAGGGGATTTATCCCCGATGGGCTGCGAAGCGGCCCTCATACCTGCAAAACTCGGTGTATCAGATACACCCAATTGAATGGTTTTACGACTGCTACGCAGCCGATCGGGGATAAATCCCCTCACCACAGGTTCAGCGTCACATTCGAGTGATTGCACTCAAAACAAAACCCGCTTCCCGAAAGAAGCGGGTGGGGTCGAGCTTAAGCCTGAGTTGCGTACTTGGCCAGACGTGGGTCCGACTTCAGCACGGCCAGGGTGTTGGTATGCACGTCTTCTGCGGTCACGTCAGCCTTGCTGAAGATCTGCTGGAAGTGCTCGTGAGTGACAGCAGCGAAGTGCGCACGGTCTTCCGGCGCCACGCCCAGTACCACGGCGTAGGTCGTCAGCGCTTCGCCGTTGCCCTTGGCCATGTCTTCGGACAGCTCGTTCATCATGCCATTCATGGCGAACCAGGATTTACCGCCGTAGGTCAGCGACGCGTTGGTCGAGCAACCGTTGGTGCCGGAAGTCATACCGAACGTAGCGTTACCGGAGGTGCCGTTAGTGGTGGATGCCAGGAAGTGTGCCGGGGTGCCACGCTGACCTTCGAACAGCATGTTGCCCCAACCGCAATCCGGGCCACCCGGGGCTTGCGCCATGGCGTTGATGGAAACAGCGGTGAAGAGAGTACCGAGAAGAATCCGTTTCATAGCTTTGTTCTCTTTGTGTGCATACCAATGGACAGGGTTCTGACACCTGACGGTGCCAGTGGGCCAGTATTCGTTCCAGCCGCGCAGTTTGGAGTTTAGGCACGTTCCAGGGGTTCCGTGAGTTTTTACAAAAGATTTGGCGATAACCCCGATTTGCCGGGGGGCGGGGCAGGGTCACCCGGTTGTCTATGCTTTGTCGTGTGGCGCGCCTTGCCAGTGGGGCACGGGCAGCGCCAGAATGCCGCTATCCGCCCCGCCTGATTGTTAAGGAAGCCCGATGCCTGATCCTGTTGCTGCCAGCCTGCGTATAGCGCCCGAAGCGCTGACTCGTCCGTTTTCCGCTGAACAGTTCAGCTTCACTACCACCAATGATCTGGAGCCCTTTCGCGGTGTGCTCGGCCAGGAACGTGCGGTCGAAGCCTTGCAGTTCGGTGTGGCGATGCCACGCCCCGGCTATAACGTCTTTGTCATGGGCGAGCCCGGCACTGGCCGCTTTTCGTTCGTCAAACGCTACCTGAAGGCCGAAGGCAAGCGCCTGCAGACCCCGGCGGACTGGGTCTACGTCAATAATTTCGATGAGCCGCGCGAGCCCCGCGCGCTGGAATTGCCTTCTGGCACTGCGGCTTCGTTCATCGGTGACATCAACGGCCTGATCGATAACCTGCTGGCAACCTTTCCGGCCGTGTTCGAACACCCGTCCTACCAGCAGAAGAAAAGCGCCATCGACCGCGCCTTCAACCAGCGCTACGACAAGGCCCTCGATATCATCGAGCGGCTGGCGCTGGAGAAGGACGTCGCCCTGTACCGCGACAGCAGCAATATCGCCTTCACGCCGATGCTTGAAGGCAAGGCGCTGGATGAAGCGGAATTCGCCCAATTGCCGGAAGCCGAGCGCGAACGGTTTCACGAAGACATCTCCGGCCTCGAAGAGCGTCTGAACGAAGAACTCGCCAGCCTGCCGCAGTGGAAGCGTGAGTCGAACAATCAACTGCGTCAGCTCAACGAGGAAACCATCACCCTGGCCTTGCAGCCGTTGCTCTCGCCGTTGTCCGAGAAGTACGCGGAGAACGCTGCGGTCTGCGGTTACCTGCAAGCGATGCAGGTGTACTTGCTCAAAACCGTGGTCGAGCAACTGGTCGACGACAGCAAGACCGACGCCGTGGCGCGCAAGCTGCTGGAAGAGCAATACGCGCCGAGCCTGGTGGTCGGGCATCCGGCCAGCGGCGGGGCGCCGGTGGTGTTCGAGCCGCACCCGACTTACGAAAACCTGTTCGGGCGCATCGAGTACACCACCGATCAGGGCGCGCTTTACACCACTTACCGGCAGTTGCGCCCAGGTGCTTTGCATCGGGCCAATGGCGGTTTTTTGATCCTTGAAGCGGAAAAAATGCTCAGCGAGCCGTTCGTGTGGGACGCGCTGAAACGCGCCCTGCAATCGCGCAAGCTGAAAATGGAATCGCCGCTGGGCGAGATGGGCCGTTTCGCCACGGTGACCCTCACCCCGCAACACATTCCGTTGCAGGTCAAAGTCATCATCATCGGCGCGCGGCAGTTGTACTACACGCTGCAGGACCTGGATCCGGACTTCCAGGAGATGTTCCGCGTGCTGGTCGACTTCGACGAAGACATCCCGATGGTCGACGAAAGTCTGGAGCAGTTCGCCCAGTTGCTGAAAACCCGTACTTCGGAGGAAGGCATGGCGCCGCTGACCGCCGATGCGGTGGCGCGTCTGGCGACCTACAGCGCACGGCTGGCCGAGCATCAGGGGCGTTTGTCGGCGCGGATCGGCGATCTGTTCCAACTGGTCAGTGAAGCGGATTTCATTCGTCATCTGGCCGGTGATGAAATGACCGATGCCGGGCACATCGAGCGGGCGCTGAAAGCCAAGGCCACTCGTACCGGTCGGGTTTCGGCGCGGATTCTCGACGACATGCTCGCCGGGATCATCCTGATCGACACCGACGGCGCGGCGGTCGGCAAGTGCAACGGGCTGACTGTGCTCGAAGTGGGTGATTCGGCGTTCGGTGTGCCGGCGCGGATTTCCGCCACGGTGTACCCGGGCGGCAGCGGTATCGTCGACATCGAGCGCGAGGTCAACCTCGGTCAGCCGATCCACTCCAAGGGCGTGATGATCCTCACCGGGTATCTGGGCAGCCGTTACGCGCAGGAATTCCCGCTGGCGATTTCCGCGAGCATTGCGCTGGAGCAATCCTACGGTTACGTCGATGGCGACAGTGCGTCGCTGGGCGAGGCCTGCACGCTGATTTCGGCGCTGTCGAAGACGCCGCTCAAGCAGTGCTTTGCGATCACCGGCTCGATCAACCAGTTCGGCGAAGTGCAGGCAGTAGGCGGGGTCAACGAGAAAATCGAGGGCTTCTTCCGTCTCTGCGAAGCACGTGGGTTGACCGGCGAGCAGGGCGCGATCATTCCGCAGGCCAACGTCGCCACGCTGATGCTCGACGAGAAGGTGCTGGCGGCGGTGCGCGCCGGGCAGTTCCACGTGTACGCGGTGCGTCAGGCTGACGAAGCGCTGAGCCTGCTGGTCGGCGAGCCGGCCGGTGAGCCGGATGCTGACGGTCAGTTCCCTGAAGGCAGCGTCAACGCGCGCGTGGTCGAGCGTCTGCGGGTGATTGCCGAGATGATCAGTGAAGACGACCTCAAAGAGGCGGAAAAGGAACTGGCGCAGGAGGCACTAGCCGAAGCCAAACCAGCCTGACCGCAAACGCGGTAAAAACTGTGGGAGGGGGCTTGCTCCCGAAGGCGGTGTACCAATCGACACATTAGTTGATTGGTACACCGCCTTCGGGAGCAAGCCCCCTCCCACAGTTGTTTTTCCAGATTGATTTTTGTGGTGATCTTCGGGAAAAGTGCCACTACTCTGACGTCAGAATTCACACAATGACCATTCGGCGCCTTCTGGTTCTATCCAGCTTGCGCGGCGGACTTTTCTTCTATTCTCTGCTCAAGGACATCGACAGTATCACTGGATCGAAACAGCCTTCGCGTGAAGGCTGAATACAGGCTTTACCGAGGGTCGCCGCCATGTCGCGCAACCTCTGCCTCACCCGTCAATGCCTGGGTCTTGTGACCCGCATCGAATGCGCCATCAAACCGCTGGCCGGCGATAACGGCATGTGGACCTTGCTCTTCGCTGCCGGCATGGCCGGCGAACAACCCTCCGCCATCAAGGCCCAGGGCCCGTTTCACGGGCCGGTCGCCGCCGAGTCGATTCTCGACACTATTGTGGAAAGCCTGACGATGCACGGCTACGAGCTGGCCGACGATCCGCAGATCTGGAGCCTGCACCTGCAGGCACAGTTGCGCCAGATCAATGGCGGGCGTGGGCGTACGGTCGGCGTGTTCGACCACTAGGCGCAATCATGGCGCGGTGTCGGACTGCTGCGCCTTGTCGAGTTTGACCTCAAAGCCGTATTGCACGGTATTGAGCTCGGTCCGCTGATAGGTCTCCACGTGCGTTGGACGACCATAGAAGTAATGCACGCCGAACAGCGCCGGGCCATCCGCACTCGCGTCATGACTGACCGAGAGAATCTGTTTCAGGTAGTTGCCGCTGTCGTCCTTGACGAAGAATCGCCAGGCGTTGGCCGGAAACAGTTTCAGGTCCACCACCAACGTGTTGTTCTTGATCTCCAGGCCTTTGGGCAGGGATTTGGCGTCGTAGGCTTTTTTCTCCACGCTGGCGAGAAACAGCGGCATCGACCCCACGGCAATCGCCGGGGTTTCCGGGAACAGGTTCAAATCGTAAGTGATGGTCGCTTGCAGCGGATCGACCTGATACGCCTCGGGCGGTAGTTCGATCGGCTCGTCGAGTTTGCCGCTGCGTTTCTCGGTGAAGAACGTCACGGGACTCTCGCCGGGGCTGAAATCATCACCGAGCAATTCATCGTTGAAGGTTCGCCGGTGAGAGAACTCGATGCGTGCAGCGCTCGGATCCTCCACGGACTGATGGATGCGGATACCGGCCTTCAACGCTTCCTCGGTGAGGCTCGCGCCTTTGAGCCAGTTCGGCGCCAGATCGTCATAGACGACCACCGCCGGGTCCAGCGGTTGGATGGCTTTTTCGGTGGTGTGCTGGCTGAAAGTGCGCACTGGCAGATCCAGTGTTTTGCGGGTCACGGTTGCCGATGAGAAATCCAGCACGCTGACTTCGAGGGTGTCGATGGGACCGTTGAAGTAGACCTTGTTGTAGCGGCGCGGATGCTGCTGCTCGAAGGTCTGCTGTTCGTCCTCGAGCTGTTTTTCCAACGCCTCGCTCCAGGTTTTCTGCTGTTGCAGATACGTCAGTTGTTTCTCGTAGAAGGCGACTTGTGCCGGGCTCTCATTGATTGAGCCGGCGCGCACCAGGTATTGCCCGCTGGTGTCACGGGCCTGAACGATGACTGGATTGAGCTGCGCACCCTCGACCTCAGGGGCCAGTGGCAGGCTGTTGCTGAATTCGACTTCGGCGTAGTTCTTTTCAAGCTTCAGCAGGGTGACGCTGAGGTTGTCATCGTTGCGGGTCTGGCCGACGTCCTTCTGGCTCAGGTTGAAGCTGAACAGGCGGCGCGGTGCGATGACTTCGACTTTGCCTTGCAGGCTCACCGGTTGTGGATGGCTCTTCTTGTCCACGTCCAGGCCTTCGATGAACGGGTAGGTCACGGTCAGGTCATCGGGGTTGTTGACGTTGGAGCTGGACGGGCTCAACTGAATGCCGGGATCGGTTTCCGACCACTCCGGCTGATAGGCGATCACGCGCTTGTTGCTCAGGGTCACCGACTGCCATTCCACGCCGTGCGGGAATAGAAAGCCGCCGGGAATGTTCAGGTTGAACGGGAATACCGGTTGCAGGTCGGTAAGGTAATCGGAGCTGGCGTCCTTGTGCAGCACGAACAGGCCGTTGATAAAGGTATCGACCAGCGCCTGCGGCGAAGGGTAGTGCTTGAGGATGCCGAGGGTGTCTTCGCCGTAGACGGTTTTCAGCGGGGTGCTGTCGAGCTTGAGCTGCGCGCGTTCGAGCAGCAGCAGCGAACCACCGAGTTCGGTCACGGCGTCCTTGAGTTTCGGGTCGGTAATGGCGTCCAGTGAGTGTTCGAAGGTTGCCGTCTTCGCGTCGAGGCTGACCGAGGGCTTTTTCTCATCGCCGGGTGAGCAGCCACCCAGCAGCAGAACGAGGCAAACTCCGGCAGTCGTCAACGGTAATCGCACATGCATTTCCAGTCGTCCTGTCCACTTTCGCTAGGCGGTCAATGGTTTGGACAGTAGCAGAAAAAAATTCACACACACACGCCGGTTGCGGTGATGGGAGGTGCGAGCCGGGCGGTTTCTGGCGGTCACGGGCGGCTGGTATACTCGCCGCCGATTTCAATCCTTATTGTGTGAGAGTCAATGGAACGCTTTATCGAAAATGCAATGTACGCCACGCGCTGGCTGCTGGCGCCGATCTATATCGGGCTGTCCCTCGGGCTGCTGGCGCTGGCATTGAAATTCTTCCAGGAAGTGTTTCATGTCATTCCCAACGTGTTTTCCATGGCCGAATCGGATCTGATCCTGGTGCTGCTGTCGCTGATTGACATGGCGCTGGTGGGCGGCTTGTTGGTGATGGTGATGATTTCCGGCTACGAGAACTTCGTGTCCGAGCTGAACATCGACGAAGGCAAAGAGAAGCTCAGCTGGCTGGGCACCATGGATTCCTCTTCGCTGAAGATGAAAGTGGCGGCGTCGATCGTGGCGATTTCCTCCATCCACCTGCTGCGGATCTTCATGGATGCCAAGAACGTCGATCCCGAGCACCTGATGTGGTACGTGATCATCCACATGACCTTCGTGATTTCGGCGTTCGCGATGGGTTACCTGGACAAGCTCACCAAGCACTGATCATTGTTTGATCGCTGCAAAAACACCGCCCGTCTGTTGCGAAACAGACGGGCGGTGTCGTTTGTGGCTTGTGCTTTGGTGCGCGCGGGCATATCCCTGTAAGGGTCCTGGCTCGCCACCGCACGAGGTGCGTTCATGAACCTGCAAGAGTTGAATGCGTTTGCCATCGCCAGAAAGGTCGATGAGCTGAACCTGATCTCCATGGAGGGCGGGATTTATCTGCTCGAAGCGCGGATGCACGGGGCGGCGTATCCGCTGAGTGATCTCAAGGGCGAGATGCTGCAGCTGCGCTCGGTGGAGCATGCGCGGGATTTGCTGCATAACTTTCCGGTGCTGCCGTTCAACCTTGTACACACCTCGGTGCACGACGAAATGTGCGGCCTGGGCGTCAGTGACGAGGAAAGCCTGAAAGTGCCGCTGGCCTGGCGCTCGGCCCTGTAGGCGTTGCGCCCCATCACCGGGCATCTGTGCTAGTCTGCTCGCCCTTTTGGTTCCGGGCGCGCCGGGACGCGCTGTGCACGCACGGCAAGTCTGATGGCCGTCCGCACAGCGGAGCAGTGTCATGTCCGAAGTAAATCTGTCCACCGACGAAACCCGCGTCAGCTACGGTATTGGCCGTCAGCTGGGTGACCAGCTGCGCGACAACCCGCCACCGGGTGTCAGCCTGGACGCCATCCTGGCCGGTCTGACCGACGCATTCGCCGGCAAGCCAAGCCGTGTCGATCAGGAAGCCATGTCCGCCAGCTTCAAGGTTATCCGCGAGATCATGCAAGCCGAAGCCGCCGCCAAGGCTGAAGCCGCCGCCGGTGAAGGCCGTGCTTTCCTGGCTGAAAACGCCAAGAAAGAAGGCATCACTACTCTGGCTTCCGGTCTGCAATTCGAAGTGCTGACCCAGGGCGAAGGCGCCAAGCCATCCCGTGAAGACACCGTGCGTACTCACTACCACGGCATGCTGATCGACGGCACTGTGTTCGACAGCTCCTACGATCGTGGCCAGCCAGCAGAATTCCCGGTGGGCGGCGTGATTGCTGGCTGGACCGAAGCCCTGCAACTGATGAACGCCGGCAGCAAATGGCGCCTGTACGTGCCGAGCGAACTGGCTTACGGCGCTCAAGGCGTTGGCAGCATCCCGCCGCACAGCGTTCTGGTATTCGACGTCGAGCTGCTGGACGTTCTGTAATGCCTGGCCTGTCCCGGTGACAGGTCAATAATGTGGGAGCGGGCTTGCTCGCGAAGGCGTCCTTACAGGCAATCATCCGTTGCCTGACACAGCGCTTTCGCCAGCAGGCTGGCTCCCACAGTTTTTTCCGCGCTACTCATATTTCGATCTTGTGATGCAGCTCATTGGTCGGGCGCAAGGCCCGGGCATAGCAGAACAGGAACAGATTGCGCACCAGCTCCTTGAGCACCAGCGGTTCGCTGGAATTCAGGCTGCTGACGTCCAGATCACCCTGATCCTGCAGCTCATGCAGGGCTTCTTCTTCCAGTACCGCACAGACTTCGCCGGTTTCCCGATGCAGGATCCTGAGGTACGGGTGTGGGCGATCCAGCCAGGCGTCGATCAAATAAGTCATGGGTCTCATCTCCTTGAAAAGGTTTCAATGAGAATAATTCTTATTCGTCAAATAGCAAGTGCCTATTGGCGGAATGCGGCTTTTTCCGGGTAAAGATTGCGTAAGGTCAAAACGGCTGGCGTCTGGCTATTACGCGAGAATGCGGGGGCTGGCGGGGAGGGTGACGCACCATCCCGCGGCGGGCACGGGATGGCTGACAGCAGGATCAGACCTTTCTGACGAACTCGGACTTGAGCTTCATCGGGCCGATGCCATCGATCTTGCAGTCGATGTCGTGGTCGCCATCGCACAGGCGGATGTTCTTGACCTTGGTGCCGACCTTGACCACCAGCGAAGTGCCCTTGACCTTCAGGTCCTTGATCACGGTGATGGTGTCGCCGTCCTGCAGCACGTTGCCGACCGAATCTTTCTTCACGGCATCATCGGATGCCACTTCGGCTTCGCCGTTGGCCGACCACTCGTGGGCGCACTCAGGGCAGATCAGTTGGGCACCGTCTTCGTAGGTGTATTCGGAATTGCATTTCGGGCAGGGTGGCAACGTGCTCACTAAGGCTCCTTGGGATGTGGATCGCTAAAAGTCGCACATTGTATAAGGTTTTAGCGCGTAGAGGGCAGGCAACAAAAAGCCGCAGGCTTCGGCGGAAGGCTGCGGCTCTTTGATTGCGCGGTGATCAGTGCGTGCGGGCGACCGCAAATTCGCTCAGTTCCACCAGTGCATCGCGGTATTCGCTGGCCGGCAGCGCGTCGAGGCACTTGATCGCACGTGCCACGTAGTCGCGGGCCAGTTGCGCGGTGTACTCCAGCGAACCCGAGGCTTCCACGGCGATGCGGATGCTTTCGAGGTCTTCGATCCCGCCTTTCTGGATCGCCTGGCGTACCAGAGCAGCTTGCTCCGGCGTACCTTCGCGCATGGTGTAGATCAGCGGCAGGGTCGGCTTGCCTTCGGCCAGATCGTCACCGACGTTCTTGCCCAGAGTCTCGGCATCGCCCTTGTAGTCCAGCAGGTCGTCGACCAGCTGGAACGCCACGCCGAGGTGATCACCGAAGGTGCGCAGGGCTTCGCTCTGCTCGGCGGTGGCACCGGCCAGTGCGGCGGCGCTGTGGGTCGAGGCTTCGAAAAGCATCGCGGTCTTGCCGCGGATGACTTCCATGTAGGTTTCTTCGGTGGTGCTGGCGTCGCGTACCTTGGACAGTTGCAACACTTCGCCTTCGGCGATGATGCGCGTGGCCTGGGACAGGATCTTCATCACCGGCATCGAGCCCAGCTCGACCATCATTTCGAACGAGCGCGAGTACAGGAAGTCGCCTACCAGCACGCTCGGGGCGTTGCCCCACATGGCGTTGGCGGTCGAGCGGCCACGGCGCATGCCGGACATGTCGACCACGTCGTCATGCAGCAGGGTCGCGGTGTGCAGGAATTCGATGGTGGCGGCCAGCAGGCGCATGTCGTCGCCTTCGCGACCCAGGGCCTTGCCGCACAGCAGCACCAATAAAGGACGCAGGCGTTTGCCGCCGGCCGAGGTGATGTAATCGCCGATTTTCGATACCAGCGGCACTCGGGAAGTCAGCTGCTTCTTGATGATGCCGTCGACGGCGTTAAAATCGTCCGCCACCGCGCGGTAGAAAGCTTGGGGTTGCATCAGCGACAGTTGCTCCAGAAGGGTTGCGCGGCATGCTAGGACCCACACCGGGGCCTGTCAAGGCGCGATGGACGGCCACTTGCGTGACTCTCGCGGCTTGCGTACAATCGCGCACCCTGAACTTCCTGGGCAGCACCTGCCTTACGCAATTGCACTTGGGCCGTTCCAGCCCCATGCAGCCATGCCAGCCAATACCTCTTCTTATAAAGAGCTGGGTGAGCAGGATTATCGGAGAAATACCATGTACGCAGTAATCGTTACCGGCGGTAAGCAATACAAGGTCGCTGAAGGTGAATACCTGAAGATCGAAAAACTGGAAGTCGCTACTGGCGAATCCGTGACTTTTGACCGCGTTCTGCTGGTCGCCAATGGCGACGACGTGAACATCGGCGCACCTGTTGTTGCTGGCGCAACCGTCAAGGCTGAAGTGATCTCCCAAGGTCGTCACGATAAAGTCCGCATCATCAAGTTCCGTCGCCGTAAGCACCACATGAAGCGTATGGGCCACCGCCAGTGGTTCACCGAGATCAAAATCACCGGTATTCAGGCTTAATTACAGCCTAATTCCTCACTAGGAGAATTGAACTCATGGCACACAAAAAAGCTGGTGGTAGTACCCGTAACGGTCGCGACTCAGAAGCCAAACGCCTTGGCGTGAAGATGTATGGCGGCCAGGTCATCAAGGCCGGCAACATCATCGTGCGTCAGCGCGGCACCCAATTCCACGCTGGCTACGGCGTTGGCATGGGTAAGGATCACACCCTCTTCGCGAAAATCGAAGGCGTGATCAAGTTTGAAGTAAAAGGCGCCTTCGGTCGTCGTTACGTGAGCGTTGTCGCGGCTTAATCGCGAGATCGCTGGAAGAGCCCTGTCTTGCGACGGGGCTTTTTCGTTTGTGGGGTGAGTCTCTTGCAAAACTGTTTGTATGGGCTGTCGGCGTGCGATGCAGGTCGTGTTTTGGGGTCGCTGCGCTCATTTTTGCAAGAGTCTTATGTCTTGATTGTTTTTCGGCTCGTCCGTATGGCGAGAGGCGTTGAGTTATGAAGTTTGTAGACGAAGTATCGATCCGCGTAAAAGCTGGCGACGGCGGCAATGGCTGCATGAGTTTCCGTCGGGAAAAATTCATTGAAAACGGCGGCCCGAACGGCGGTGATGGCGGTGACGGCGGTTCCATCTACATGATGGCCGACGAAAACCTCAACACCCTGGTCGACTACCGTTACACCCGGCACTTCGATGCCGAGCGTGGCTCCAACGGCGGCAGCACCGATTGCACCGGCAAGAAGGGTGAAGACCTGATCCTGCGCGTGCCGGTCGGTACCACCGTGATCGACTCGGCCACTCAGGAAGTAATTGGCGACCTGACCAAGGCCGGCCAGAAACTGATGGTGGTGCAGGGCGGTTGGCACGGTCTGGGCAATACCCGTTTCAAATCCAGTACCAACCGTGCGCCGCGCCAGACCACTCCGGGTAAGCCGGGTGAGCAGCGTGACCTGAAACTGGAAATGAAAGTGCTGGCTGACGTTGGTCTGCTGGGCTTGCCGAATGCCGGTAAAAGTACCTTTATCCGTTCGGTGTCGGCGGCCAAGCCGAAAGTCGCCGACTACCCGTTCACCACGCTGGTGCCGAACCTGGGTGTGGTCAGCGTTGACCGCTGGAAAAGCTTCGTCATCGCCGACATTCCGGGTCTGATCGAGGGCGCTTCCGACGGTGCCGGCCTGGGTATTCGCTTCCTCAAGCACCTGGCGCGTACGCGTCTGTTGCTGCACCTCGTCGACATGGCGCCGCTGGATGACACCAGCGCACCGGACGCGGCTGAAGTGATCGTCAACGAGCTGGTCAAATTCAGTCCGTCGCTGGCCGAGCGTGATCGCTGGCTGGTGCTGAACAAGTGCGACCAGATTCTCGAGGAAGAGCACGAAGAGCGCGTCAAAGAAATCGTTGATCGCCTGCAGTGGGAAGGTCCTGTCTACGTGATCTCGGCCATCGCCAAAGAAGGCACCGAGCGCCTGACCCGCGACATCATGCGTTATCTGGAAGATCGTGCCGATCGCCTGGCTAACGACCCGGCGTACAAGGAAGAGCTGGCCGATCTCGATCAGCGCATCGAAGACGAAGCTCGTGCCCAGTTGCAGGCGCTGGATGACAAGCGTGCTCTGCGTCGCAGCGGCGTGAAGTCGGTCCACGACATCGGCGACGATGACTGGGACGAAGAAGATGTGGATGATGAAGACGGTCCGGAAATCATTTACGTGCGCGACTGATTCGTTGCAGTAAACTTAAGCGCCGCTCAATCGAGCGGCGTTTTAGTATCTGGAAATCGATCGTTGGTCACCAATAGCCACGATTAACGTCACGGGCAGCGCTGGGTCGCGCTGTCCTCAAGCTAAGGTTGAAGATGATGCGGAGCAAAGTGACAGGTGCGCAGCGTTGGGTCGTGAAGATCGGCAGCGCTTTGCTGACAGCTGATGGCAAAGGGCTGGATCGTGCGGCAATGAGTGTCTGGGTCGAGCAGATGGTCGCCCTGCATGAGGCAGGTGTCGAGTTGGTGCTGGTGTCCTCCGGGGCGGTGGCTGCCGGCATGAGCCGTCTGGGCTGGACCGCACGACCCAGTGCGATGCACGAGCTCCAGGCCGCTGCTGCAATCGGCCAGATGGGCTTGGTGCAGGCCTGGGAGTCGAGCTTTGCCGAGCATGGCCGGCACACCGCGCAGATTCTCCTGACTCACGATGACCTGTCCGACCGCAAGCGCTACCTCAACGCCCGCAGCACCCTGCGTGCGCTGGTCGAGCTGAAAGTCATCCCGGTGATCAACGAAAACGACACCGTGGTCACCGACGAAATCCGTTTCGGCGACAACGATACGCTGGCGGCGCTGGTGGCCAATCTGGTCGAGGCCGATCTGCTGGTGATCCTCACCGATCGCGATGGCATGTTCGACGCCGATCCGCGCAACAATCCGGATGCGCAACTGATTTACGAAGCGCGCGCCGATGATCCGACGCTTGATGCGGTGGCGGGCGGTACTGGTGGCGCGCTGGGGCGTGGCGGCATGCAGACCAAGCTGCGTGCAGCGCGGCTGGCGGCGCGCTCCGGGGCGCACACGATCATCGTTGGTGGGCGTCTGGAGCGAGTGCTCGATCGCCTGAAGGCTGGCGAGCGCATTGGCACGCTGCTGTCGCCTGAGCGCGGCATGCTCGCGGCGCGCAAGCAGTGGCTGGCCGGGCATCTGCAAACGCGCGGCACGCTGGTGCTGGACGAAGGTGCGGTGTCGGCATTGTCGCAGGGCAACAAGAGCCTGCTGCCGGTCGGCGTCAAACTGGTCCAAGGCAGCTTCCGGCGTGGCGAGATGGTGGTCTGCGTGGCGCCGGACGGTCGCGAGATTGCTCGCGGTCTGGCCAACTACAGCGCGCTTGAAGCGCAAAAAATCATTGGTCAGTCGTCGGATGCAATTGTCGGCGTGCTGGGCTACATGGCTGAGCCAGAACTGGTTCACCGTGACAACCTGATTCTGGTCTAAGGAAAAACGCGATGCGCATGGCAAAAGGATTGTTGGGTCTGCTGATGGCGTTGCCATTGCTGGCCTCGGCCGAGGAAATCGGTCAGGTGTCGACGGTGTTCAAGTTCGTCGGCCCGAATGACCGGATCGTGGTCGAAGCTTTCGATGATCCGAAGGTCGACGGTGTGACCTGCTACCTGTCTCGCGCCAAGACGGGAGGGGTGAAGGGTGGTTTGGGTCTGGCCGAGGATCGCGCCGAGGCGTCGATCGCCTGTCGTCAGGTCGGTCCGATCAAGTTCAAGGGCGAACTGAAGGATGGTGATGAGGTGTTCAAGGAGCGCACATCGCTGGTGTTCAAGACCATGCAGGTGGTGCGTTTTCTCGACAAGAAGCGCAATACGCTGGTGTACCTGGTCTACAGCGATCGCGTGATCGAAGGGAGTCCACAGAATGCGGTAACCGCAATTCCAATCGTGCCGTGGGTGCCGGTCCAGCAGTAACAACGCAAATCCGGAATGTGGGAGCGGGCTTGCTCGCGAAGAGGTCGTGTCAGTCGCTAGAGATGTCGGCTGACAGATTGCATTCGCGAGCAAGCCCGCTCCCACTTTTTTGTGTGCGGGATTCACCAAATCGCAGGCAATAAAAAACCGACCCTAAGGTCGGTTTTTTAATGACTACGTCGATTAAGCAGCTTCTTTCAGTGCTTTGACGTGGCCATTCAGACGGCTCTTATGACGAGCAGCCTTGTTCTTGTGGATGATGCCTTTATCGGCCATGCGGTCGATAACTGGCACAGCCAGAACGTATGCAGCTTGAGCTTTTTCAGCGTCTTTTGCGTCGATGGCCTTAACTACATTCTTGATGTAGGTACGAACCATGGAACGCAGGCTGGCGTTGTGGCTGCGACGCTTCTCAGCCTGTTTTGCACGTTTTTTGGCGGAAGGTGAGTTGGCCACCGTCGAGCTCCTCGAAAGACTTTTTAGGAAATAGCAAACAAAATAGGCCGCGAATCATGCCGATGAAGAGAAGTCTTGTCAAGGGCGCTTGAAACGTTCCGCTAAGTGGTAGGTGTAAAGAGGCGGGATATTTATTTCCGGCGCTTGACCTGTAAACTCGCGAGCTTTGGCTCTGTGCTGTTGCGGCGCAGAGTATCGCACAAGTAGGCGCATTGTTCGCCTGCTGTTTATCGACAGGCACACATTCCCTCAATGAATCTGCTCAAATCGTTGGCCGCCGTCAGCTCTATCACCATGCTTTCCCGGGTTCTCGGGTTCGTCCGTGACACGCTCATCGCTCGCACGTTCGGCGCCGGAATGGCCACGGACGCCTTCTTCATTGCCTTCAAATTGCCCAACCTGCTGCGGCGAATCTTCGCCGAGGGCGCGTTCTCGCAGGCCTTCGTACCGATTCTGGCGGAATACAAAAGTCAGCAGGGTGAAGAGGCGACCCGTACCTTTATTGCTTATGTCTCGGGCCTGCTGACGCTGGTGCTGGCGCTGGTCACCGCGTTGGGCATGATCGCCGCGCCGTGGGTGATCTGGGCCACGGCGCCGGGTTTTGCCGACACGCCGGAAAAATTCCAGCTCACCTCCGACCTGTTGCGGGTGACGTTCCCTTATATATTGCTGATCTCCCTGTCCTCGCTGGCCGGGGCGATCCTCAATACCTGGAACCGCTTTTCGGTGCCGGCCTTCGTGCCGACCCTGCTCAACGTCAGCATGATTGTGTTCTCGCTGTTCCTCACGCCGTATTTCGATCCACCGGTGATGGCTCTCGGCTGGGCGGTGCTGGTGGGTGGTCTGGCGCAGTTGCTCTACCAACTGCCGCACCTGAAAAAGATCGGCATGCTGGTGCTGCCGCGCCTGAATCTGCGCGATAGCGGCGTCTGGCGAGTGATGAAGCAAATGCTGCCGGCGATCATCGGCGTTTCGGTCAGCCAGATTTCGCTGATCATCAACACCATTTTTGCCTCGTTTCTGGTCGCCGGCTCGGTGTCGTGGATGTATTACGCCGACCGTTTGATGGAGTTGCCGTCCGGCGTGCTCGGCGTAGCGTTGGGCACTATTTTGCTGCCGACGCTGGCCAAGACTTATGCTAGCAAGGATCGCCACGAATACTCGCGGATCCTCGACTGGGGGCTGCGCCTGTGCTTCGTGCTGGTGTTGCCGTGTGCACTGGCTCTGGGAATTCTCGCCGAGCCACTGACCGTCTCATTGTTCCAGTACGGTCAATTCAGCGCGTTTGATGCGTCCATGACCCAGCGTGCGCTGATTGCCTATTCTGTCGGTCTGCTCGGAATTATCGTGATCAAAGTGCTGGCGCCGGGCTTTTACGCGCAACAGAACATCCGCACCCCGGTAAAAATCGCAATCTTCACCCTGATCGTCACTCAGCTGTTCAACCTGGTGTTGATTGGCCCGCTGGCTCACGCCGGTCTGGCGCTGGCGATCAGTGCCGGTGCCTGTCTGAATGCCGGGCTGTTGTTCTATCAACTGCGCAAGCAAAAGATGTATCAGCCGCAACCAGGCTGGTACAGATTTGGCTTCAAACTGGTGGTGGCAGTGGCGGTGATGTCGGCGGTATTGCTGCTGGGCATGCATTTCATGCCGGCCTGGGATCAGGGGCACATGCTGGAGCGCTTTCTGCGTCTGGGGGCGCTGGTGGTTGCTGGTGTGGTGGCGTATTTCGGTATGTTGCTGCTGCTCGGTTTCCGTCTGCGCGACTTCAATCGCAAGGCTTTGAGCTGAGGTTTCAGCCTTTATAACCGGGCACGGGCCGGCAGTTTTGTCGGCTCGATCACTTTGCGTTACGGTGTTGCCTGTCGTCGACCGTCGGGTGTGGTTATAATCGACCACTTTATGAGCAAGAAGCGCGTTATGCAGCTGGTTCGAGGCCTCCACAACTTGCGCCCCCAGCATCGGGGCTGCGTCGCCACTATTGGCAACTTTGACGGTGTTCACCGTGGTCACCAGGCTATCCTGGCCCGGCTGCGTGAGCGTGCGCTCGAGTTGGGCGTACCCAGCTGCGTGGTGATTTTCGAGCCGCAGCCACGGGAATTCTTTGCCCCGGAGACCGCGCCGGCGCGCTTGGCTCGCTTGCGCGACAAGCTGCAGCTGCTGGCCGCCGAAGGCGTTGACCGGGTGTTGTGCCTGGCTTTCAATCAGCGCCTGAGCAAGCTCAGTGCCAGTGAGTTCGTCGATACCATCCTGGTGGACGGTCTCGGCGTGCAGCATCTGGAGGTCGGTGACGATTTCCGCTTCGGCTGCGACCGCCTCGGCGACTTCGATTTCCTGTTGCAGGCCGGGCAGGTTCACGGTTTTACCGTGGAAGCCGCGCAAACCGTCGAGCTGGACGGCATTCGCGTCAGCAGCACTCAGGTGCGTAACGCGTTGGCCGCGGCCGATTTTGCCTTGGCCGAACGCTTGCTCGGTCGTCCGTACCGGATCGCCGGTCGCGTGCTGCACGGTCAGAAACTGGCCCGGCAACTGGGTACGCCCACTGCCAACATTCAACTCAAGCGCCGTCGCGTACCGTTTACCGGGGTTTACCTGGTGGATGTGGACATCGACGGCAAGACCTGGCCCGGCGTCGCCAATATTGGCGTGCGGCCTACGGTCCAAGGTGATGGCAAAGCCCACCTTGAAGTTCATCTACTGGATTTTGCCGGCGATCTGTATGACCGGCGTCTGACGGTGGTTTTCCACCAAAAGCTGCGTGAAGAGCAGCGTTTCGCCTCCCTGGAGGCACTGAAAACGGCGATCAACGCGGATGTCGCCGCCGCCCGTGCACTAGCCGCACCTAGCGCCCATCGCTAATGAAGAGCCTTAAATGACCGACTATAAAGCCACGCTAAACCTTCCGGACACCGCCTTCCCAATGAAGGCCGGCCTGCCACAGCGCGAACCGCAGATCCTGCAGCGCTGGGACAGTATTGGCCTGTACGGAAAGTTGCGCGAGATTGGCAAGGATCGTCCGAAGTTCGTCCTGCACGACGGCCCTCCGTACGCCAACGGCACGATCCACATCGGTCACGCACTGAACAAGATTCTCAAGGACATGATCATCCGCTCGAAGACCCTGTCGGGCTTCGACGCGCCGTATGTCCCGGGCTGGGACTGCCACGGCCTGCCGATCGAGCACAAGGTTGAAGTGACCCACGGCAAGAACCTGGGCGCGGACAAGACCCGCGAGCTGTGCCGTGCCTATGCCACCGAGCAGATCGAAGGGCAGAAGAGCGAATTCATCCGTCTCGGCGTGCTGGGTGACTTCGCCAACCCGTACAAGACCATGGACTTCAAGAACGAGGCCGGTGAAATCCGCGCCCTCGCCGAAATCGTCAAGGGCGGTTTCGTGTTCAAGGGTCTGAAGCCGGTGAACTGGTGCTTCGATTGCGGTTCGGCGCTGGCCGAAGCCGAAGTCGAGTACGAGAACAAGAAGTCCTCGACCATCGACGTGGCGTTCCCGATCGCCGACGAAGCCAAACTGGCCGCCGCGTTCGGTCTGCCGTCGCTGAGCAAACCCGCTTCGATCGTGATCTGGACCACCACCCCGTGGACCATCCCGGCCAACCAGGCATTGAACGTTCACCCTGAGTTCAATTACGCCCTGGTTGATATCGGCGACAAGCTGCTGGTGCTGGCTGAGGAGCTGGTTGAATCCTGCCTGTCGCGTTACGGCGTTGAAGGCTCGGTCATCGCGACCACCACCGGTAAAGAGCTGGAACTGATCAACTTCCGTCACCCGTTCTACGACCGCCTGTCGCCGGTGTACCTGGCCGACTACGTCGAACTGGGCGCCGGCACCGGTGTGGTTCACTCCGCCCCGGCCTACGGTGTGGACGACTTCGTGACCTGCAAGAAGTACGGCATGGTCAACGATGACATCCTCAATCCGGTACAAAGCAACGGCGTGTACGTGCCGTCGCTGGAGTTCTTTGGCGGCCAGTTCATCTGGAAGGCCAACCCGGCCATCGTCGAAAAACTCACCGAAGTCGGTGCGCTGCTGCACACCACCGTCATCGAACACAGCTACATGCATTGCTGGCGCCACAAAACCCCGCTGATCTACCGCGCCACCGCGCAGTGGTTCATCGGCATGGACAAGGAGCCGGTCAGCGGCGACACCCTGCGCGTGCGCTCGCTCAAAGCCATCGAAGACACCAAGTTCGTTCCGGCCTGGGGCCAAGCGCGCCTGCACTCGATGATCGCCAACCGTCCGGACTGGTGCATCTCCCGTCAGCGCAACTGGGGCGTGCCGATCCCGTTCTTCCTGAACAAGGAAAGCGGCGAGTTGCACCCACGCACCGTCGAACTGATGGAAGAAGTCGCCAAGCGCGTTGAAGTCGAAGGCATCGAAGCCTGGTTCAAGCTCGACGCCGCCGAACTGCTGGGCGACGAAGCGCCGCTGTACGACAAGATCAGCGATACCCTCGACGTGTGGTTCGACTCGGGCACCACCCACTGGCACGTGCTGCGCGGTTCGCACCCGATGGGTCACGAAACCGGCCCGCGCGCCGACCTGTACCTGGAAGGTTCCGACCAGCACCGCGGCTGGTTCCACTCGTCGCTGTTGACCGGTTGCGCCATCGACAACCACGCGCCGTACCGCGAGTTGCTGACCCACGGTTTCACCGTCGATGAATCCGGCCGCAAGATGTCCAAATCCCTGGGCAACGTGATTGCGCCGCAGAAAGTCAACGACACCCTGGGCGCCGACATCATGCGTCTGTGGGTTGCGTCGACCGACTACTCCGGCGAAATGGCCGTGTCCGAGCAGATCCTGCAGCGCAGCGCGGACGCCTATCGTCGCATCCGTAACACCGCGCGTTTCCTGCTTTCCAACCTGACCGGTTTCAACCCGGCCACCGACCTGCTGCCGGCTGAAGACATGCTCGCACTGGATCGCTGGGCCGTGGATCGCACGCTGCTGCTGCAACGCGAATTGCAAGAGCACTACGGCGAATACCGTTTCTGGAACGTCTACTCGAAGATCCACAACTTCTGCGTGCAGGAGCTGGGTGGTTTCTACCTCGACATCATCAAGGATCGCCAGTACACCACCGGCGCCGACAGCAAGGCACGTCGCTCGTGCCAGACCGCGCTGTTCCACATCTCCGAAGCGCTGGTGCGCTGGATCGCGCCGATCCTCGCGTTCACCGCCGACGAGCTGTGGCAGTACCTGCCGGGCGAGCGCAACGAATCGGTGATGCTCAACACCTGGTACGAAGGTCTGACCGAGTTGCCGGAAGGCTTCGAGCTGGGTCGCGAGTACTGGGATCGCATCATGGAAGTGAAGGTGGCGGTCAACAAAGAAATGGAAATCCAGCGTGCGGCCAAAGCCGTCGGTGGCAACCTGCAAGCCGAAGTGACGCTGTTCGCCGAAGAAGCGCTGAGCGCCGACCTGGCCAAGCTGAGCAACGAACTGCGCTTTGTCCTGATCACTTCGACTGCCAGCGTGGCACCTTTCGTTCAGGCACCTGCGGACGCGGTAGCCACCGAAGTCAGCGGCCTGAAACTGAAGATCGTCAAATCGGCCTTCCCGAAATGCGCGCGTTGCTGGCATTGCCGCGAAGACGTCGGCGTGAACCCGGAGCATCCGGAAATCTGCGGCCGTTGCGTCGACAACATCAGCGGCGCCGGCGAGGTTCGTCACTATGCCTAACGCCGTTGGCCGTTTCGGACGGTTGAGCTGGCTCTGGTTGAGTTTGCTGGTTCTGGTCATCGACCAGGCCAGCAAGTTCTACTTCGAAGGCAAGCTCGAAATGTTCCAGCAGATCGTGATCATTCCCGATTACTTCAGCTGGACCCTGGCCTACAACACCGGCGCGGCGTTCAGCTTCCTGGCCGACAGCTCCGGCTGGCAGCGCTGGCTGTTCGCCCTGATCGCGATCGTGGTCAGTGCGGTGCTGGTGGTCTGGCTCAAGCGTCTGGGCCGCAACGATACCTGGCTGGCTGTCGCTTTGGCGCTGGTGCTGGGCGGCGCGCTGGGCAATCTGTATGACCGCATTGCCCTGGGCCATGTGATCGACTTCATTCTGGTGCACTGGCAAAACCGCTGGTACTTCCCGGCGTTCAACTTCGCCGACAGCGCCATCACCGTCGGTGCGGTGATGCTGGCACTGGACATGTTCAAAAGTAAGAAAACCGGAGAAGCCGTTCATGACTGAACAGGTATTGGCTGAGCAACGCATCGGCCAGAACACGGAAGTCACTTTGCACTTTGCATTGCGCCTGGAGAACGGCGACACGGTCGACAGCACGTTCGACAAGGCCCCGGCGACCTTCAAGGTCGGTGACGGCAACCTGCTGCCGGGTTTCGAAGCAGTATTGTTCGGCTTCAAGGCCGGCGACAAGCGTACGCTGACCGTCGAGCCGGAAAACGCTTTCGGCCAGCCGAACCCGCAAAACGTACAGATCATCCCGCGTTCGCAGTTCGTCGACATGGAGTTGTCGCCGGGTTTGCTGGTGATCTTCAATGATGCGGCCAATACTGAGCTGCCGGGTGTGGTGAAAGAGTTCGATGACGCGCAAGTGACCATCGACTTCAACCACCCGCTGGCCGGCAAGACGCTGACCTTTGACGTCGAGATCATCAACGTCAAAGCGATCTGAGTAACACTGCAAAACCACTGTGGGAGCGGGCTTTTGTGGTGAGGGGATTTATCCCCGATCGGGTGCGAAGCGCCCCCGAATCTGATCACCGCGATTCAGAACCGGAAAGCGTTGACTGTTTTGACGATTGCTTCGCAATCGATCGGGGATAAATCCCCTCGCCACAACAGGCTCGCTCCCACAATGTTTTCAACCGTTTTCGCTATTTCTTGCGCGCAAGACACGAGGCACAGCATGCAAATCAAACTCGCCAACCCCCGTGGCTTCTGCGCCGGTGTGGACCGGGCGATCGAAATCGTCAACCGCGCCCTGGAAGTCTTCGGGCCGCCGATCTACGTGCGTCATGAAGTGGTGCACAACAAATTTGTCGTCGAAGACCTGCGCAGCCGTGGCGCGATCTTCGTCGAGGAGCTGGATCAGGTGCCGGACGACGTCATCGTAATCTTCAGTGCTCACGGCGTTTCTCAAGCCGTACGCAGCGAAGCCGCCGGCCGTGGCCTGAAGGTATTCGACGCCACTTGCCCGCTGGTGACCAAGGTGCACATCGAAGTCGCGAAATACAGCCGCGACGGCCGTGAGTGCATCCTGATCGGCCACGCCGGTCACCCGGAAGTCGAAGGCACCATGGGCCAGTACGACGCCAGCAATGGCGGCGCGATCTACCTCGTCGAAGACGAGAAAGACGTCGCTGAACTGCAAGTGCGTGACCCGGAAAAACTGGCGTTCGTGACCCAGACCACCCTGTCGATGGACGACACCAGTCGGGTGATCGATGCCCTGCGCACACGTTTCCCGGCCATCGGTGGCCCGCGCAAGGACGACATCTGCTACGCCACGCAAAACCGTCAGGACGCGGTCAAGCAACTGGCTGACGAATGCGACGTGGTGTTGGTGGTGGGCAGTCCGAACAGCTCCAACTCCAACCGTCTGCGCGAACTGGCCGAACGCATGGCCACGCCGGCCTACCTGATCGACGGCGCCGAAGACCTGCAGAAGAGCTGGTTCGAGGGTGTCGAGCGCATTGGCATCACCGCTGGTGCCTCCGCACCGGAAGTGCTGGTGCGCGGCGTGATCCAGCAATTGCAAGCCTGGGGCGCGACCGGTGCCGATGAACTGGCCGGTCGCGAAGAGAACATCACCTTCTCGATGCCGAAAGAGCTGCGCGTCCGTTCGATCTGACGCTCTTCGCCTTCAGGCACAGCGCCTGCTCAGCCTTTGCGCTGGTCAGGCGCACCCGACCGGTTGCCGCCAGCACCACCTGGCGCTGGCTGACCGGCTCGCGTGCCGAACAGATATGTAATGTCCCTGCCTGAAATGCCCGCCCGGGCATCAGCGGTTGTCCCAGACTGCTGAAGCGCACGTAACGACTGACCGCCCAATTACCGACAATCGGTGTCCGCCCGTCACTCGTATGCTCCACCAGCAGCGGATTGCTGCTGTCCAGCGACCCCTTGCCGCTGATATCCAGAATGATCCGCCAGCCCTGACTCCAGTCGCCATTGATGCCATGGATAACCACGCTCTGATTGCGCGTGATGGCCAGGGTGCGGGCGTTGCGAATGCCCTCAACCAGTGACCGCGCTGCCTGGTCGCGATGGGTCGACTCGGTGAAGGTGGCGAACGCCGGGCTGACCAGCGACAGAACAATTGCGCCAATCGCCAGTCCCATAAGCAATTCGATCAGGCTGAAACCCTGTTGCGGCATGACAACTCCCTCCGTGGAGCATGAAGCCCGGCGCGATCCTTTTCGCCGGGCAGGGCAAATCAACCGACGCAGGCCGGTTGAATGTTCTAGTTTGTAGAAGCAGGTATAGCCGACGGCAACGGAGGGCATCGATGGATCATCGTACAAAAGGTTTCACGCTGCCCGAGTTGTTGGCTGCGGTAGCGGTGATGGTGATCCTCATCACCCTGGCGGTGCCGGGTTTTACCCGCTCGATCCAGAGCAGCAAGGCCGACACCGAAATGGGTGACCTGCAGCGTGCCATCAACTACGCCCGGCTGGAGGCGATTGATCGCGGCGTGACCACGCGCTTGCGCCCGAGCGCCGGCGGCAGCGTGTGGACCGGCGAATTGTCGGTCTACGACAGTACTGGCACACCGGCCAATGTATTGCGGGTTGTTCCAGCGATGAGCAGCGGCGCGACTCTGACGCTACCCTCAGGAGTGACCGCACTGGATTTCAATAATCTGGGTGGCTTGGCGGCGCCGTCGACGGCGGTGGCCATCAGTTACGTGTTGGGCACGCAAAGCAGGACGCTGAACGTGTGTCTGAATGGACGAATTCAATTGGGTGGAAGTTGCGGATGAGGGCAGGGAGCACACAGGCACAGGAGGGCATGTCGCTGATCGAAGTGCTGGTCGCGTTGCTGATTCTGACCGTCGGGATATTGGGCGCGGCTGCCGTTCAAGTGAATGCGCTGAAGTACACTGACAGTTCGCGAATGACCAGTCAGGCCAGCTTCATCGCCTACGACATGATGGACCGCATCCGTGCCAACTCCGCCGCTGATTACACCGTCACGCCGCCTACCTCGGGCAACCTCAGCGTGGCGCGCGATCAGGATCTCTACGATTTCACAACCAACATCGTCAATTTCGGCGGGCCAACCGCCACGGGCACGATCACCCGCAATCAGCGGGTGTACACCATCACCATCAACTGGAATGACTCACGGGCCGCGAATGCCACCGGTACCACGCGCAGTTTCGTCCTGACCAGCCGTGCAACGGTCGATCCGGTGGCCACGCCATGAAGCATGATCAGCGGGGGTTCGGCCTGATCGAAATGCTCATCGCGCTAGCGCTTGGGCTGATCATCGTACTGGGGGTGGTGCAGACGTTCCTTGCAGCCAAAAACACTTACGTCAGCCAGAACACCGCCGCTGCGATGCAGGAAGACGCACGTTTTGTCCTGAGCAAGATGATTCAGGAACTGCGCATGGTCGGCATGTTCGGCTGTCTGGGCACGATTACTGACGCGAGCTCGGCGGGGGATTTCAACGCGGCGCAGATCATCCCGATCAGTTGGGACAACAGCAACCTCAAGCTGACTCTGGTTACCGCCGATGTCGGCGGCAGTGGTGGCACGCCGACCTGGACGGTGGTCTCCGATTGCCGCAACAGTGCCACGGCCTATACCGGGTTGCGGGCGGCAGCGAGCGGGCAGATCGCTTTTCCGATCCGCCGCTTGATCTACAGCTTCAGCAACAACCAGATTCTCATGGGCACCGGCAGCGGCACTCCGACCCAGCAGGTGTTGGTGAACAACGTCAGCGCGTTCACTGTCATGTTCGGTCTGGCGACGTCCGCCACTGATGTCGCGGCGTCCTCCTACAGCGCCAACCCCAGCGATCCGGCGCGCATCCGCAGTGTGCGCCTGAGCCTGACTCTCACCGACCCGAACAACCGGGTGGCCAATCAAACCTTCAACGTGGTTGCCGCGTTGCGCAACCGCTTGCAATGAGGGCCGGGCCGATGAAGATGACTTTCAACCAGCGGCAAAACCAGCGCGGCATGGTGTTGCTGGTCAGTCTGGTGTTTCTGTTGCTGCTGACCTTGATCGGGCTGTCCTCGATGCAGAGTGCCAACCTGCAGGAGAAAATGGCCGGCAGTGTCAGCCTGCGCAATCAGTCGTTCCAGACCGCCGAGGCGGCGTTGCGCATCGGCGAGAGTGCGGTGCAACTCGACAGTTATTCGCTGGCGGTGTGTGCCAGTACCACGCAATGTGCGCCGCCGGCGGAGTCTTCTGTGGTCAGCGCGGCGGGGTTCAATTCGACTTCCGGAGTTACGTGGATCGCTGCCGGTAACGGCTTTTATGGTGTGCAGAACATTGGCACCACCCTGACGGCGGTCAACGTGCCGAGCAACACTTCGGCGACGCTGTATCGAGTTACGGCAGTCGGCATCGCCGGTACTTCGCGCAGTGTGGTGGAGAGCGTCTATGCGAAGTATTAAGCGCTGCTGGACGTTATTGACCGGCATGCTGCTGAGCTTGTATCTGGCGGCACCGGCCTACGCGTTCACGCCGTCCGACTCGCCACTGTTGAGCGCTGCAGCGGTGCCGCCCAACGTGATGTTGCTGATCGATGATTCCGGCAGTATGAACAGCATTATTTATGCGGCAGGATTCGACCCCGGCGTTGATCGCACACCCGCCCGGCAGTGCAACGCGTTGCTCGGACTGTGCCTGAGTTCTACTGCCATCACTGGTGATTCGGTGTTTCTCTCGAGCCTGCCGACCTCGGGTTGTTCCGGTGGGGCCTATGCCTTTTACAACAACAGTATCGCGCCGCTATGCCTGAAACTGCCGGATCCGGTGGGTGGCGGCAACACCCGCTACACCGGGGACTACATCGCCTACGTTGTCGGGCTGGCGATCAACAACGGCACCCGCGACTTCACCAACGGGGCCATTCCCAACGACTATCGGATCAACGTCGCGCGCAATGTGTCCACCGCGCTGGTCACCAGCAACCGTACCTTGCGCATGGGCCTGTCGACCTTCAATCCGGCCACCAGTAACAATTCGGGCAATGGCGGATATATCGCGCGATCGATCAGCGACCTGTCCCCGGTCTCCGGCAGCGTGACCCAGGCGCAGGCCGACGCCAACTACAACGCGCTGATTTCTTCGATCAACGGTTTGAGCGCCGTGGCCAATACGCCGCTGGCAGAAACCTATTACGAAATCACCCGCTACATGCGTGGCATGGCGCCTTACTACAACAGTACGCCGGCGACCTACACCAGCCCGATTCAGTACCGCTGCCAAAAGAACTACGGCGTGGTGATCACCGACGGTCTGCCGACCTACGACCGCACGTTTCCCACCAATGATCCGTTGGGTGGCAGTCGCCTGCCGAACTGGGACGGTATCAACAATGACGGCAACAACCTCAATGGCGATAACGAGGGTGACACGCTGTATCTGGATGACATTGCCAAATTCGCCTTCGACATCGACATGCGTTCCACGGGGACTGACGCCGCTGGCAAAAGCTGGAATGCCGTGGATTTTCCCAAACAGAACATGAACACCTACACCGTGGGTTTTACCGCCGACAACGACATGCTGTCGGACGCCGCCGCTTACGGGCAGGGCAGGTATTACCAAGCCACCGACAGCGCCGGTCTCAACACCGCGCTGTCCTCGGCGTTGAGCGACATCACTTCCAAGGCCGGTTCCGGCGGCAGCGGGGTCACCAGCGGTACCACGCTGGCCAGTGGCACCAGTTATTTCCAGACCAGCTACGATCCCAAGGACTGGCGCGGGACGATCAAGTCTTTCGGCTTCACCTCGGCCGGCGCGGTGAATACTTCGACAGCCCTGTGGACCACCGATACCACGATCGTGCCGGGCGCGACCGCTCCAACCTATCAATCGTGGAACACCTCCAGTAACGCCGCCGTCACCCTGGCCTATGGCAACTTTTCCGCAGCCCAACAGACGACGCTCAGCCAGAGCCTGCCCACCGGTATCAGCGGCAGCGATCTGGTGGAGTGGAGCAAGGGCACCAACAAGACCGGGCTGAAAGTGCGCAGCGTATTGCTCGGCGACATCATCAACTCGCCGCTGGTGCTGGCCTCGCCCAGCGACAAAACCGCCTCCGACCTTTCGGGTGACACCACCTACACTACGTACCTGACCACCAAAGCGGCGAACATGAATTCGAATCTGGTGGTGAATGCCAACGACGGTTTCGTCAACGTGATCAACTCGGCTAACGGCACCCGGCGTTATGCCTACATGCCGTCCAGCGTGTTGCCGTCGCTGCGGCTGATTGCCGACCCGGCTTACATCAATGGCGTCAGCCACAAGTTTCTGGTGGACGGTCAGGTCGGTGTGTATGACGCGCAAATCAACAGCGCCTGGAAAACCCTGGCCATCGGCGGTACCGGTGCTGGCGGCAAGACTTTCTATGCGCTGCAACTGTTCGACGCGTCGGCGGGCAATGTGCTCAATGCCCTGTGGGAAGTCAGTGCACCTGCCACGGCTAACACCGCCAACGCATTCAATGATCTGGGTTACGCCTATGCCCGGCCGGAAGTGGCACGCTTGGCCGATGGTCGCTGGGCGGCGTTCATTGCCAATGGTTATGGCAGCAGCTCCGGGGTGGCGGCGTTGTATGTGCTGGATGTGCGTGACGGATCGTTGATCAAGAAGATCGTGATCGACAGCACCGAAACCACCAATGGCCTGTCGTCGGTGAAGCTCAAGGTCAATTCTTCCAACGTGGTGCAGGCCGCTTACGGCGGTGATTTGAAAGGGCGCTTGTGGAAATTCGATCTGAGCGCGACATCGACCGACAGTTGGGGCGTGGCGTTTTCCGGTAAGCCGCTGTTCACCACGGCGGGCGGGGCGACTCAACCGATCACCGCGCAGCCGCTGCTGGCGGACAATTCGCTGGGGGGCAAACAGATCTTCGTCGGCACCGGCAAATTCAACGAGACCGCCGACAAGACCAACAAGGATCTGCAGGCATTTTATTCGGTGTGGGATGCCGACGGCGGTTCCGGGCAACTGACGGTCAGCAGCCTGCAGGCGCAGGCAGTGACTGGAGTGTTCTCCGGCAGCACCGGGCAGTTCATCACCACCAGCCAGAACGACACGACCTATCCGGCGGAGAAGGGCTGGTACCTGCCGTTGGTGTACAACAACGTGCTGACCGGCGAGCGGGTGATCAATCAGGCCAGTCTGGTGCTCGGACGCATCGTGTTTACCACCGCCAGTGTCGATACCACCGACCCGTGTGCCAGTTTCGGCACCGGCAAACTGGTCGAACTCGATGCGTTCAGCGGTAAGATGCTCAACTACGCGGTGCTCGACACCAACGCCGATGGCGTGGTCGACAGCAACGACACGATTTCCAGCGGCGTGGTGTTCACCGGCGGGATTCCGACCCTGAACGCCATCGTCAATGGCGCGACGCGCAAGATCGTCAACGATTCCAGTGGCACTGTCACCACACTGGTGGAAAAATCCGGCGGCGGCAGCCGGCGTATCATGTGGCGACAAATACAGTAAGTGAGAGTTTGAGGCATGCGCAGATTCAACCGAGGTTTCACCCTGATCGAAATCATGATCGTGATTGCGATCATCGGGATCATCATCACCATCGCCGCACCGAGCTACACCGAATACCTGAAAAAGGGCCGACGCGCCGAAGTGGTGTCGCTGCTCTCGGAGCAGGCGCAGAGCCTCGAACGCTTCTATACCAAAAACAACGTCTACACCGGCATCACTGGTCTGAGCACGGGCAATGATTTCTACACCATCACCCCGACGATCGCTGATCAGACCTTCCTGCTGACCGCCACACGCAAGGCCGGCACTGCCATGGCCACCGACAAGTGCGGGGACTTCACCCTGACCAACACCGGCGTCAGAAGCATGAACAACGCTACCACCGGGCTGACCACCAAGGATTGCTGGGGCCGCTGAGGTACCTTCTTAAGGGCGCCTTTTTGCGCCCACTGTCTTTTTTACGGTTGGATCAAACATGACCAGGCAACAGCAAGTGGTGATTGTCGGTGGCGGGGTGATTGGCCTGCTGACCGCCTACAACCTCGCCTCAGAAGTGCGCAGCGTGGTGCTGCTGGATCGTTCGAATGTCGGTCAGGAGTCGTCCTGGGCCGGCGGCGGTATCGTTTCGCCGCTGTACCCGTGGCGCTATAGCCCGGCAGTCACCGCGCTGGCGCATTGGTCGCAGGATTTTTATCCACAGCTGGGCGAGCGGCTGTTTGCCGATACCGGGGTTGATCCCGAAGTGCACACCACCGGCCTGTATTGGCTGGATCTGGAGGATGAAGCCGAGGCGCTGGCCTGGGCCGAGCGGGAAAATCGTCCGCTGCGGGCTGTGGATATCTCGGCGGCGCACGACGCGGTGCCGGTGTTGGGCGGCTGGTTCTCCCGGGCGATCTACATGGCCGATGTGGCCAATGTGCGTAACCCGCGTCTGGTCAAATCATTGAAAGCCGCTTTGCTGGCGCTGCCGAACGTGACGATTCACGAGCAATGCGAAGTCAGCGGGTTTGTTCGCGAAGGCGAGCGGGTGGTTGGCGTCGAGACGTCCAAAGGCGTGATCAGTGGCGATCAGGTGGTGCTGACGGCCGGGGCATGGAGCGGTGATCTGCTCAAGACGCTGGACCTGACGCTGCCGGTGGAGCCGGTCAAGGGCCAGATGATTCTCTACAAATGCGCAGCGGATTTCCTGCCGAGCATGGTGCTGGCCAAGGGGCGTTATGCGATTCCGCGTCGCGACGGGCACATTCTGATCGGCAGTACGCTGGAGCACGAAGGCTACGACAAGACGCCGACCGATGTCGCGTTGCAGAGCCTCAAGGCTTCGGCGGTCGAGCTGCTGCCGGCGCTGGCGGAGGCCGAAGTGGTGGGGCACTGGGCCGGTTTGCGCCCGGGCTCGCCTGAGGGAATCCCGTATATCGGCCGGGTGCCGGGGTTTGAGGGGTTGTGGCTGAACTGCGGGCATTACCGCAATGGCCTGGTGTTGGCGCCGGCGTCGTGTCAGTTGTTTGCCGATATGATGCTGGGGCGTGCGCCGATTATCGATCCGGCGCCGTATGCGCCTGAAGGTCGCATTTAGTCAGATATTTCTCTGTAGCCTGGCAGAGCGCTTTCGCGAGCAGGCTCGCTCCCACAGTTGATCTTTGTCGATCACAAAATCCAATGTGGGAGCGAGCCTGCTCGCGAAGGGGCCCTCAATCCAGGCCTAATTTCTTCAGGCGATAACGCATCGACCGAAACGACAGGCTCAAGCGTTGCGCTGCCGCCGTGCGATTCCAGCGCGTTTCCTCCAGCGCCTGCAGGATCAGCTTGCGCTCGACGTTCTCCAGATAATCCTCAAGGTTGTCGATTTGCGTCAGGTCGGCAATGCCGTCCTCGACTGCGCAATTGCCTTCGCTCAAGCGCAAATCCGCAGCCTCGATCACCTGGTTTTCGCACAGCGTGTGCGCGCGTTCGAGGATATTCTCCAGTTCTCGCACATTTCCGGGAAAACGATAACGCTTCAGTGCTTCAAGCGCTTGCGGGTGCAATTGGGCTGCCGGCTGGCCACTGTTGCTGGCCAGACGCTGGAGCATGTGCGTGGCCAGCACTTCGATGTCGTCGCGCCGTTCGCGCAGGGATGGCACGCGCAGTTCGATCACATTCAAGCGGTAATACAGGTCCTGGCGAAAGCGTCCGGCGGCGACTTCCGCTTCCAGGTCTTTGTGTGTGGCGCACAGAATGCGCACATCGACCACGGTTTCCTGCTGGCCGCCGACGCTGCGCACGGCTTTTTCCTGAATCGCCCGCAGCAGCTTGACTTGCATCGACAGCGGCAGATCCGCCACTTCATCGAGAAACAGGGTGCCGCTGTGCGCGGCCTGAAACAGCCCCGGTTTGTCGTCCACCGCGCCGGTAAAGCTGCCTTTGCGATGGCCAAAAAATTCGCTCTCCATCAGCTCTGAAGGGATCGCCCCGCAATTGACCGGTACAAACGGCTGTTGCGCGCGCGGCCCTTGTTCGTGGATCAACCGCGCGACCAGCTCTTTGCCGCTGCCCGATTCGCCGCTGATGTAGACCGGCGCCTGACTGCGGGCGAGCTTGTCGATTTGTTTGCGCAGAGCGCGCATTGGGGGCGAGTCGCCCAGCAGTCGGCGGTCGATCGATGTGATATTGCCGCCGGCGGCAGGCATGCGCAGTGCGGTGCTGACCAGTTCGCGCAGGCGCGTGAGATCAACCGGCTTGGTGAGGAAGTCGAAGGCGCCGGCCTTCAGCGCATTGATCGCTGTTTCCAGGCTGCCATAGGCGGTGATCATCGCCACCGGCAGTTGTGGATGACGTTGCTGGATGTGCTGCACCAGGTCCAGCCCCGTGCCGTCGGGCAGGCGCATGTCGGTCAGGCACAGGTCGAACGCATTGCGCTGCAACAGTGCCTGGGCTTCGCCGAGGTTGCGAGCACTGAAAGTGTCGAGTTTCATCCGTCCCAGGGTGATTTCCAGGAGTTCGCGGATATCCGGTTCGTCGTCGACGATGAGGATTTTTTGCCGTGGGCTCGTGTTCAACTTTGTTTCCGTCCGTGAGCAAAGGTGATGCGAAAGCAGCCGCCGCCTTGGCGTGGTTTGAAGTCTAGGCGCGCCTGGTTGCTTTCGCACAGCTCACGGGACAGATAAAGCCCAAGGCCGGTGCCTTGGCTGCTGGTGGTGAAGAACGGTTCGAACAGATGCGCCTGCTGATCGGACGGGACACCGGGGCCGTTGTCCTGCACTTCGAGCACCGCCAGCTGGCTGTCGGGGTCGACGAACAGCGCCAGCCAGACTTCGGCCTGCTGGTGCAGCAGGGCGCTGTGCCGCCAGCCGTTGCGTAACAGATTGTCGAGAATCTGCGTGAGCTGGTCGGGATCCATCAACGTGATGAAGTCCCCGGAATTGATCCGCAAATGAATCGACTGGCGCTCGCTCGCCTGCTCGCGGCTCTCGGCAACAAAGTGTTCCAGCCACGGTTTGAGATCCAGCCGTTGCGGAGCGCTTTGCTGGCGGCGCGACAGTTGCAGGACGTTTTCGATGACTCGGTTCATGCGCTGGGAGTGGTCTTGAATGATCTGCGTCAGACGCCGATCGGCGCTATCGAGTTCCTCGGACTCCGCCAATAGCTGCGCGGCATGACTGATGGCGCCCAGTGGATTGCGGATTTCATGGGAGATGCCGGCAGTCAGACGCCCCAGTGCGGCGAGTTTGAGCTGCTGGGCTTGCTGAGCGATTTGCGCCAGATCTTCGAGGAACACCAGGGTTTGCTGGTTGGGACTCTGGTCGAGGGCGATGAAGCTGGGTTGCAGTTCCAGGCCGTTGCCGGGGATCTTCAGGCTCTGCGGGCGCAGGGTCGGGTTGCTCAGCCACAGCTGCAGACGCTCGACCAATGCCGGCGAGTAGTCGCTGATCAAATGCCCTTCAAGATGCGACTGGGCCAACAGATTTTTCGCGCTGTGATTGGCCAGCTGTACCCGGCGCTGTTCGTCGAGCACCAGGATGCCGGTGCGCATGCGTTGCAGAATCAGGGCGTTGAGGGCTTCAAGACTGGTGACTTCGCTGGCACGCTGTTCGGCGAGATTTTCGCTGACTTCCAGACGCCGGATCAGGCCCTGGACCAGCAACGATGCGGCAAAACACAAAGCGCCGAGGGTCCCGGCTTGCAGATAGTCATTGGCGCTCAGGGGGTGACTGAAGCCCAGCAGAAAGCTGGAGCCGACAATGCCGAGTGCGCCGATGGCGGCAATCAGCAGGCCGATGCGCCGGCGCAGCAGGGTGTTGGCGATCGCCACCGAGACAATCAACAGGTTGCCGATGGCGCTGGCCACGCCGCCCGCCGCGTAGAACAGGCCGCACAGCAACAGCACATCGACCAAGGCCAGGGTGAACAACTGCGCCGGGCGGCGGGTGTTCTCCAGGAACACCACCAGCAGAATGTTCAGCACCAGATACAACCAACTGCCGCTGCGCAGCAGATCGTCGTCGGCCGACGTCAGCAGGCGGTTGTCCATGTTGCTGGAGATCAGCAACACCAGGGTGATGCCGACGCTTAAACGGTAGAGGTGATAAAGGCGCAGCAGGCGCTGCGCCTGTTTACTGTCGGCGTTGGCGGCCTCAGCGATCACTGGTGCCCGGGCCTTGCTCAAGGTGAGCCTGGCTGCAATACCACTGTTGTTGAAGGTTCAGCGCGCGGTCGCGCGGCAGGTGCACGCCGCAATGGGCGCAGCGCACCATCGGCGCGGCGTCATGCTCGCGGGGCGACTGGGCGGAAGCGGCGGGCGCCTTGAATTTGCGCCACAGCCATACCGCAGCGAAAATCAGGACAATCCAGAACAGTAAACGAAGCATGATGGGCGGCTTTTCGGCTAATGATTCGGCAGTTTAGCCAAGGCGCCGGCAAGCGCACAGACTATTAATGCGCAGCCATGAAAAAGGGAGATCCGCAGATCTCCCTTTTTTGTAACGTCCGGTGTGATCAGTCGAACACGCCGAAGGTCATGTAGCTGAACCACGAACGGTCATCGTTGTTGCCTTCAGCCTCGTGATGTTCTTCCTCGATCACGTCACCGTTTTCGTCTTTAGGCTTGAGCTCGTTCGGGATTGCGTCTTTCGCGTCCTGGAACTGCTTCTGCACGTCCTGGTTGGCGCGGGTTTCTCCCGGCGGCAGCGGTGGACGCGATTCGATCAGGCCCAGCGTCGCCTTGCTCAGGAACGAACGGTTGTCGGCTTCGGCGACCGATGGCACGAACTGACCGTCCTGCAGGCTTGGGTGGTTCGGGTAGTTGAGCTTCAGGGTTTCCAGGCTGGTGGCGGCCAGATCGTCCAGGTGCAAACGCTGGTAAGCCTCGGTCATCACCGCCAGGCCGTCGCCGACCGATGGGGTTTCCTGGAAGTTTTCCACCACGTAACGGCCACGGTTGGCAGCGGCTACATAAGCCTGACGGGTCAGGTAGTAGTCGGCGACGTGGATTTCGTAGGCCGCCAGCAGGTTGCGCAGGTAAATCATGCGCTGCTTGGCGTCCGGCGCGTAGCGGCTGTTCGGGTAGCGGCTGGTCAGCTGTGCGAACTCGTTGTACGAGTCGCGGGCAGCGCCCGGGTCACGCTTGGTCATGTCCAGCGGCAGGAAGCGCGCCAGCAGGCCGACGTCCTGGTCGAAAGAGGTCAGACCTTTCAAGTAGTACGCGTAATCCACGTTCGGATGCTGCGGATGCAAACGAATGAAACGCTCGGCGGCGGACTTTGCAGCTTCCGGCTCGGCGTTCTTGTAGTTGGCGTAGATCAACTCCAGCTGTGCCTGATCGGCGTAGCGACCGAACGGATAACGCGACTCCAGGGCCTTCAGCTTGGCTGTGGCGCTGGTGTAGCTGTTGTTGTCCAGGTCAGTCTGAGCCTGCTGATACAGCTCGGCTTCGCTGAGGTTTTCGTCTACGACTTCCTTCGATGAGCAAGCAGCGGTCAATGCGAGGATGGCGATCAGCAGCAGGTGTTTCACTTGCATGGCGGCTTGCGTCCCTATGACGGCCGCTGTCTTGGGCGGGGCCGTCCTGTTATGATGAGCGCCCCGTTGAAAAGCCTCGGGGCAAAAGACGCCGTATTTAACCACAAGCGCGCAGCCGAAACCAAAGGCTGTGCCGACGCCAGTCAGAGCATGTCCGATAAAATTGAACTTCGCGCAGAGGTGCCGTCCGATTTGGGCGGCCAACGCCTCGATCAAGTCGCCGCCCAACTCTTCGCTGAGCACTCACGCTCGCGCCTTTCCGCCTGGATCAAAGAAGGTCGCCTGACTGTGGACGGGGCGGTCATCCGCCCGCGCGACATCGTGCATGGCGGTGCCATTCTTGAGCTGACTGCCGAGCAGGAAGCCCAGGGCGAGTGGATCGCCCAGGACATCGAGCTCGACATCGTTTATGAAGACGACGACATCCTGGTGATCAACAAGCCTGCGGGCCTGGTGGTGCACCCGGCTGCCGGCCACGCTGATGGCACCTTGCTCAATGCCTTGCTGCACCACGTGCCGGACATCATCAATGTCCCGCGCGCCGGTATCGTGCACCGCCTGGACAAGGACACCACCGGTCTGATGGTGGTGGCCAAGACCATTCAGGCGCAGACCAAGCTCGTTGCCCAGTTGCAAAGCCGCAGTGTCAGCCGGATCTACGAGTGCATCGTTATCGGTGTCGTGACCGCCGGGGGCAAGATCAACGCCCCGATCGGCCGTCATGGTCAGCAGCGCCAGCGCATGGCAGTGATGGAAGGCGGCAAGCCGGCCGTCAGTCATTACCGCGTGCTGGAGCGTTTCCGGTCCCACACGCATGTGCGGGTCAAACTGGAAACCGGCCGGACCCACCAGATTCGTGTGCACATGTCGCACATCAACTTCCCGTTGGTCGGCGACCCGGCGTACGGCGGTCGTTTCCGCATTCCGCCTGCCGCGAACCCGACCATGGTCGAGTCGCTCAAGCACTTCCCGCGTCAGGCCCTGCACGCGCGCTTCCTTGAGCTGGATCATCCGACCACCGGTGAGCGCATGAGCTGGGAATCGCCGCTGCCGGAAGACTTCGTCTGGCTGCTGACCCTGCTCAAGCAGGATCGCGAGGCATTCGTCGGATGAACTGGCTGACGCCGGACTGGCCTGCGCCGGCCAGCGTCAGCGCCTGTGTCACCACCCGCGAGGGCGGTGTCAGCGAGGCGCCGTTCGACAGCCTCAATCTGGGCGATCATGTCGATGATCGCCCGGAAGCAGTCGCCGAGAATCGTCGGCGTCTGACCGAACACTTCTCTATTCAGCCTGCCTGGTTGCAGCAAGTACACGGGATTGCCGTGGCCCATGCTGATCCGGGCGTGGTTGCCACCGCCGATGCCAGTTGGACGGCGACTCCCGGGATTGCCTGCACGGCGATGACCGCAGATTGCCTGCCGGCGTTGTTCTGCAACCGTGCCGGTACTCGCGTCGCGGCGGCTCACGCTGGTTGGCGCGGTTTGGCGGCGGGCGTACTGGAAGCCACTCTCGATCATCTTGACACCGCTGCGGCGGACGTACTGGTCTGGCTCGGTCCGGCCATTGGCCCGAAGGCCTTTGAAGTCGGCCCGGAAGTCCGCGAAGTCTTCGTCAAGCAACTGCCGGCAGCGGCAGCAGCCTTCGTGCCCAGTCACAATGCTGGCAAGTTCATGGCTGATATCTATCTACTGGCGCGCCTGCGTCTGGCTGAACGCGGTGTCACTGCGGTTTATGGTGGCGGTTTCTGCACCGTGACCGACCCGCGCTTCTTTTCTTACCGCCGTGCGTCGCGCACTGGCCGTTTCGCCTCCCTTGTCTGGCTCACCCGCTAGACTTGCCTGACCTGAATCAACTCGCTGACGCTTGAATCTCCCAGAATCGACCGCATCTACAGTGGTATCTGGCAGGTTTCTTTATTCAGGATGGTTTTTAGGTCCGGCCTGCTCAAAAGGAAGGTGACCCATGCGTATAGACCGTTTAACCAGCAAATTACAGTTGGCGTTGTCCGACGCCCAATCCCTGGCCGTTGGCCACGATCATCCGGCCATCGAGCCGGCGCATTTGATGCAAGCCATGCTTGAACAGCAGGGTGGTTCGATCAAACCCCTGTTGATGCAAGTCGGCTTCGACGTCAACAGCTTGCGCAAAGAGCTGACCAAAGAGCTCGACCAATTACCGAAAATCCAGAACCCGACCGGCGACGTCAACATGTCGCAGGATCTGGCGCGCCTGCTCAATCAGGCTGATCGTCTGGCCCAGCAGAAGGGCGACCAGTTCATTTCCAGCGAGCTGGTGCTGCTCGCCGCGATGGACGAGAACAGCAAACTCGGCAAATTGCTGCTCGGCCAGGGCGTGAGCAAAAAAGCCCTGGAAAACGCGATCAACAACCTGCGCGGTGGTGAGGCGGTAAATGACGCCAACCACGAAGAGTCGCGTCAGGCGCTGGACAAATACACCGTCGACCTGACCAAGCGCGCTGAAGACGGCAAGCTCGATCCGGTGATCGGCCGTGACGACGAAATCCGCCGCACCATTCAGGTTCTGCAGCGTCGCACCAAGAACAACCCGGTGCTGATCGGCGAACCTGGCGTGGGTAAAACCGCGATCGCCGAAGGTCTGGCCCAGCGCATTATCAACGGCGAAGTGCCGGACGGCCTGAAGGGCAAACGTCTGCTGTCGCTGGACATGGGCGCGCTGATTGCCGGTGCCAAGTATCGCGGTGAGTTCGAGGAGCGCCTGAAAGCGCTGCTCAACGAGCTGTCGAAGCAGGAAGGGCAGATCATTCTGTTCATCGACGAGCTGCACACCATGGTCGGCGCGGGTAAGGGCGAAGGCTCGATGGATGCCGGCAACATGCTTAAACCGGCACTGGCGCGCGGTGAGCTGCACTGCGTCGGCGCTACCACGCTCAACGAGTACCGCCAATATATAGAGAAGGATGCGGCCCTCGAACGGCGTTTCCAGAAAGTGCTGGTGGACGAGCCGAGCGAAGAAGACACCATCGCCATTCTGCGTGGCCTCAAGGAACGTTATGAGGTTCACCATAAAGTGGCGATCACCGACGGTGCGATCATCGCCGCGGCCAAGCTCAGCCATCGTTACATCACTGACCGGCAGTTGCCGGACAAGGCCATCGACCTGATTGACGAGGCCGCCAGCCGTATTCGCATGGAGATCGACTCCAAGCCGGAAGTGCTGGATCGTCTGGAGCGTCGCCTGATTCAGCTCAAGGTTGAATCTCAGGCCCTGAAGAAAGAAAGCGATGAAGCGGCGATGAAACGCCTGGAAAAACTCCAGGAAGAAATCGTCCGCCTCGAGCGTGAATATTCGGATCTGGAAGAAATCTGGAACTCGGAAAAAGCCGAGGTGCAGGGTTCGGCGCAGATTCAGCAGAAGATCGAGCAGTCGCGTCAGGAGCTGGAAGCGGCGCGCCGTAAAGGCGACCTCAACCGCATGGCCGAATTGCAGTACGGGGTGATCCCGGATCTGGAACGCAGCTTGCAAATGGTCGATCAGCACGGCAAGAGCGAAAACCAGCTGCTGCGCAGCAAGGTGACCGAAGAGGAAATCGCCGAAGTCGTTTCGAAGTGGACCGGTATTCCGGTGTCGAAAATGCTCGAAGGCGAGCGCGACAAGCTGATGAAGATGGAAAGCCTGTTGCATCAGCGTGTGATTGGTCAGGACGAGGCGGTGGTCGCGGTCGCCAACGCGGTACGGCGCTCGCGTGCCGGACTGGCGGATCCGAATCGTCCGAGCGGCTCGTTCATGTTCCTCGGCCCGACCGGTGTCGGTAAAACCGAGCTGTGCAAGGCGCTGGCCGAATTCCTCTTTGATACCGAAGAGGCAATGGTGCGGATCGACATGTCCGAGTTCATGGAGAAACATTCCGTGGCGCGGCTGATCGGGGCGCCACCAGGCTACGTGGGTTACGAGGAGGGCGGTTACCTGACCGAAGCGGTGCGCCGCAAGCCTTACTCGGTGATCCTGCTGGACGAGGTCGAGAAGGCGCATCCGGATGTATTCAACATCCTGCTGCAAGTGCTTGAGGATGGACGGCTGACCGACAGCCACGGACGCACGGTGGATTTCCGCAATACCGTGATCGTCATGACCTCGAACCTCGGTTCGTCGCAGATCCAGGAACTGGTCGGTGATCGTGAGGCCCAGCGTGCAGCGGTGATGGACGCGCTGACGTCGCACTTCCGTCCCGAGTTCATCAACCGGGTCGACGAAGTAGTGATCTTCGAGCCTTTGGCGCGGGACCAGATCGCGGGCATTACCGAGATCCAGTTGGGCCGTCTGCGCAGTCGTCTGGCCGAGCGCGAGCTGAAGCTGGAACTGAGTCCGGAAGCGATGGACAAGCTGATTGCCGTTGGTTACGACCCGGTTTATGGTGCACGTCCACTCAAACGTGCGATCCAGCGCTGGATCGAAAACCCGTTGGCGCAGTTGATCCTGTCGGGGCATTTCCTGCCGGGCGATACAGCAACCGGCAAGGTCGTGAACGACGAAATCGTTTTCGACTGAGCGGCAACGCCAATGAAATAAGGAAGGCCTCGCTTTGCGAGGCCTTTTTTTCGTTAGGCTGTTGAAGTCTAAGGAAAAGGCTTGTAAAGTGCGCCCCGCAGTCAGTCACCCGCAGCATCTCAGCTCACTGAGCTGAAATCTGAAATAAGTTGCAAATCATTAACTTGAAAGCGATTTAGGGGGTTGACAGAGGTGTTCTAGGTTGTAGAATAGCGCGCCTCAGACACACGAACGCAGCGATGCGAACGGAAGTCTAAGAGCTGTAAGTTTCACCGTTGTAAATTGAAATATGTAGTTCCGTGATAGCTCAGTCGGTAGAGCAAATGACTGTTAATCATTGGGTCCCAGGTTCGAGTCCTGGTCACGGAGCCAATTTCAAACCGGGGTATAGCGCAGTCCGGTAGCGCGCCTGCTTTGGGAGCAGGATGTCAGGAGTTCGAATCCCCTTACCCCGACCATTTTTGGGTCGTTAGCTCAGTTGGTAGAGCAGTTGGCTTTTAACCAATTGGTCGTAGGTTCGAATCCCACACGACCCACCATTTTTGAAACCAGTTAACGCTGGGATCGAATCTTAAGATCAGAGGCCAAAAGCGCTGATCGAAGAAGGCGATCTTTGAAAGGTCGCCTTTTTTTTACCGGGGTATAGCGCAGTCCGGTAGCGCGCCTGCTTTGGGAGCAGGATGTCAGGAGTTCGAATCCCCTTACCCCGACCATATTAAAAATCCTCGTATCGAAAGATACGGGGATTTTTTTTGTCCTCGCGAAAGACAATTCCCTTCAAGTCATCGTACAACTTGCCGATAGCCCGCTAACGAGAGGGGACTGCCGCTGTTCGCCCCTTCAATCTGGCCAATACAAGAATAAGGGCGTCCGTCATGTTGCTTCGTCAGTTGAATATTGCACCACGTGCCGCATTGGGTTTTGCCCTGATCGCGGTCCTGGTGGCGCTGCTTGGGGTATTCGCCTTGGGGCAGATGTCGAGCATCCGTGACAGTGAGGTCGCGGTCGAGAGCCAGTGGTTGCCGAGCATTCGCGGCGGTGACGAGATTCGCGAGCTGATGTTGCGGATCCGCACGATTTCCCTGCGCATGGCGCTTGATCAGGATCCGCAGAACGTCGCGACTTACCGCAGCCAGATGGATACCCGCGACAAGGAGCTGAGCGAGAAGATCGCCGCCTACGACAAACTGGTCACCACGGCGGAAGGCCAGCAGCTCTATGGCCAGTTCAAAAAAACCTTCGCCGCGTATCGCACCGGCATCGCGCAATCCTTCACCCTGGCCGATCAAGGCCAGCGTGACGAGCTGACCAAACTGTTGCTGGTTGATATGAAGACCGTGGTCGACGGCTCCGGCAAGCAGCTCAATGACCTCGCGGATCTTTTCGCCAGGCAGATTGCCGCGGAAAGTCAGAAATCCGCTGACCACTATCAGACCTCACGCACCATCGTCAGTCTGTTCATCGCGCTGGCGGCGCTGGCCACGGTGGCGCTGGCGATGTTGCTCACCCGCAGCATCGTCCGTCCGCTGAGCAGCGCCGTCAGCGCTGCCGAAAGTGTGGCCCAAGGCGACCTGACCCGACCGATCGAAACCCACGGTAACGATGAAGTCAGCCGTTTGCTCAAGGCGCTGGCAACCATGCAGCAGAACCTGCGGGAAACGCTGCAAGGCATCAGCGGTTCGGCCACGCAACTGGCGACCGCTGCCGATGAGCTCAACGCGGTGACGCTCGACAGCACACAAGGCCTGCAGCAGCAGAACAACGAAATCGAACAGGCCGCCACGGCGGTCAATGAAATGACCACGGCGGTTGAAGAAGTCGCGCGCAACGCGGTGTCGACGTCCGATGCCACCCACCAATCCAGTGAGTCGGCGCAACTGGGGCAGGCGCGGGTCAGTGACACCGCATCGGCGATCAATGCACTGGCCAGCGATGTGCAGCACACCGGCGAGTTGGTGCAATCGCTGGCCAACCAGTCACAGGACATCGGCAAAGTGCTGGATGTCATCCGTGCGATTGCCGAGCAGACCAACCTGCTTGCGCTCAACGCGGCCATTGAGGCAGCACGCGCAGGGGAGAGCGGACGCGGTTTTGCGGTGGTAGCCGATGAGGTGCGGGCGCTGGCCTATCGCACTCAGCAATCGACGCAGGAGATCGAGCAGATGGTGCAGGGCATACGCACCGGTTCAAGCCTGGCGCTGGATTCGATGCAGGCCAGCGCTGCGCGGGCCACATCCACGCTGGCGTTGGCCGAGCGCGCGGGGGAGGCGCTGGAAACCATCACCGCGTCAGTGCATGAGATTCATGAGCGCAATCTGGTGATTGCCAGTGCGGCGGAGGAGCAGGCGCAAGTCGCGCGGGAAGTGGATCGTAATCTGGTGAACATTCGCGACCTGTCGGTGCGTTCGGCAGCGGGTGCCGATCAGACCAGCGCGTCGAGTCACCAACTGTCGCAACTGGCCAACGCGCTGCAAGGCATGGTGCGGCGCTTCCAGCTCTGATGTGCAGAGATCGATTGCTGGATTTTTGAGCTGCGCAAAACAATGTGGGAGCGGGCTTGCTCGCGAAAAGCTGTGTATCAGTCGACATGAATGTTGAATGACACAACCTCTTCGCGAGCAAGCCCGCTCCCACAGTTTTAGATCAATGCAGCTTCAAGCGTGGCTCGGTGCCGCGACCGATCTTGCTGCCCAGCATCAGCATCGCCGTGCGGAACGGTCCGTACAGTGCCATCTGGTGCATGCGGTACAGCGACACGTAAAACATCCGCGCCAGCCAGCCCTCCAGCATCACACTGCCGGTCAGGTTACCCATCAAGTTACCCACAGCCGAAAAACGCGACAGCGAAATCAGCGAGCCGTAGTCGGTGTACTTGTACTCCGGCAGGGTTTTGCCTTCGATACGCAGCTTCAGCGACTTGGCCAGCAACGAAGCTTGTTGGTGCGCGGCTTGCGCACGCGGCGGCACGTTGCGATCCGAACCCGGTTGCGGGCAGGCGGCGCAGTCACCGAAGGCGAAAATGTTTTCGTCGCGGGTGGTCTGCAACGTCGGCAGCACTTGCAGTTGATTGATACGGTTGGTTTCCAGACCGTCGATGTCCTTGAGGAAACCCGGCGCGCGAATCCCGGCAGCCCAGACTTTCAGGCTGGCCTTGATCACGTTGCCATCGGCGGTGATCAGGCTGTCGGCGGTCACTTCGCTGACCGAAGCGTTGGTCATCACGTTGACCCCGAGTTTCTCCAGAGTCTTGTGCACCGGGCCGCTGATGCGCTCCGGTAGCGCTGGCAGCACCCGTGGGCCGGCTTCGATCAGGGTGATGTGCATGTTCTCCGGTTTGATCCGGTCCAGACCATAAGCCGCCAGTTCATGCGCCGCGTTGTGCAGTTCTGCCGCCAGCTCGACACCCGTGGCGCCGGCACCGACGATGGCCACGCTGATCTGCTCGACCACATCGGTCTGCCCGGCATGCGCGCGCAGGTAGTGGTTGAGCAACTGCTGGTGGAAGCGTTCGGCCTGTTTGCGGGTGTCGAGGAACAGGCAGTGCTGCGCTGCGCCCTGGGTGCCGAAATCGTTGGTGGTGCTGCCGACGCTGATCACCAGCGAGTCGTAGGCTACTTCACGCGCGGGAACCAGCTCTACGCCGTTCTCGTCGTAGGTGGCGGCCAGCTGGATTTTTTTCTGCGCGCGATCAAGCCCGCTCATGCGCCCGAGCTGGAACTCGAAGTGGTTCCATTTCGCTTGGGCAACATAGTTGAGTTCGTCTTCGGAAGAGTTCAGCGATCCGGCGGCCACTTCGTGCAGCAGAGGTTTCCAGATGTGCGTGAGGTTTGCGTCGACCAACATCACGCTGGCCGTGCCGCGCTTGCCCAGAGTCTTACCCAGACGGGTAGCCAACTCCAGACCGCCGGCGCCGCCGCCGACAATAACAATACGATGGGACATAGGGATAACTCGCAAGGTTTTTAAAGGAAATCGGTGCAATCACCTTCGCGAGCGCAATGCTGCTCATAGCGTCAGGTAACTGATAAGTCGGCTCAGCAGGCCCAGACCAATGGTCACTGCCAGCACCAGCACCAGGAGCATCCAAGGCCGGAAAGGCCGGCGCTCGACACGGTGTTGGGACAACTGCAGGTACTCTTCGACATGCTTTTGGTCTTCGGGGTTCAGGCGGCTGGTCATAAAGGCCTCGTCAGGTAGACGTTGCTGAATGTGCAGAAGCTACAGCGGTTTTCAACCGGGGTTGAACGCAGCATAGCCGCTGTCCGGAACCGGTTCGACAGACACACCGTCGTCGAGGCGAATGATCCCGCTTTGTAACACCCGCGCGGTAATTCCGCCATGCCCGCGCACCGCTTGAAAGGTGCCGGGACCGAGGTCGTTTTGCAGGCGCGCGCAGGGCTGGCACCAACCGGTGGTCTCGAATATTGCCTGACCGATGCGAAAGCGCCGACCCTTCAGACTAAACAGATTGATGCCGCTGATGACCAGATTGCGCCGCAGGTCTTCAGGCCTCACGGGTTGATCTTCAGGCCGGCCCATCAACGCGCTGATGACCGCCAGGTGTTCGAACTGAATCAACGTTACTTGCCGCGCGTTGCGCACGCCGGGGCGGGCGTGGTCACCGGTCAATCCGGCTTCGAGCCGTGCCTCGACGGCGTCGAGCTCGATCATCGGGCCGCGAGACTCGGGGCGCACGCCGATCCAGCGTACGCGGCCAGTCTGCGGGACGTCGGCAATCAACTGCTGCAGCGGCGTCACAGGCTGATCCCGACATCGAAGACGATACTGCGACCGAGGTTGCTGCGCAGAAAGTCCGGCGCATCGGGATGGGCGAACAGCACCCGGGCGAAGGTCGGGCCGACCAGCGACAGCGAGCGCCAACCCTGACGCAGATATTCGGTGGGCGGAGGGAAGTGGCTGTTGAGGTCCAGCACCTCGCGCTTGAGGCTGGCGAAGGCAATGATGTCCAGTTCGCCCAGGTCCATGCCGCGTTCCTTGTAGTTGTGCGCTTTTTTGCGCAAGGTCGGCGCCAGTCGCAACAGGAACTCATTGGCCGGGATCCGCCGTGGCTTGGCTTCACGGCGCACCAATTGGCTGAGGGAAAACGCACTGCGCCGGCGTTGCAGTTCGTCGCGCCATTCGTCGTTGAGTCGGCGCCCTTCATCAAGAACGAAGAACACCTCGAAATTGGCGTCGCGAAACAGCACGTCCGGCGGCTCGCCGGCGGGGGCGAACTCATCGACACGGTAGGGAATGTTCAAGCCTTGCAGCAGGCGCTGGCAGACCCAACGCTCACGCTCCCATTTGCGGGCATTGGACAGGAACGCGTTGGCTTGCTCGGCCGCAATGGTCAGCAGGCGTAAGTAATCTGAGTCATCCATAGGCCAAGCTTAGCGTTCAAATGCGACAAGCAGAAAGCTTTGCATCGGCTGATGCCCGGAAGAGGGCGGTGTAGACTCCGATGAAGGAATCAAACCCATGGAGAAGGTAAGGGATTCATGATCGGTGCAGAACTGCTGTCCTCGACGAGCCTGACACTCGGCTGGCTGATTTACCTGCCGGTGCTGTTGTGGGCGATCTGTCGTGCGCCGTGGGTCGAGTTGTTCACTGACAGTCGTCGTCAGCATCTGCTGTTCGGCACTGTGTTCGCCTTGTTTCTGCTGTGGATGGTGCGCAGGGATTTCGACACCGGGGTTTCTTATCACTTCATCGGCATGACCGCCGTGACGTTGCTGCTCGACTGGCCGCTGGCGATCATCGGCGGGCTGGTGGCGCAGCTCGGGCTGGTGTTGCTCGGACGTCAGGATCTGGCGGCGGTCGGGGTCAACGGTACGTTGCTGATCCTGTTGCCGGTGTTGATCACCGAGTGCGTGGCGATGGTGGTCGAGCGCGCCCAGCCGCGTAATCCGTTTGTGTACATCTTCTGTTCCGGGTTCTTTGCCGCAGCGTTGTCCGCATTGCTGTGTCTGACGCTGAGTCTGGGCCTGCTGTGGTACGACGGCCTGTTTGCCATGCCGGAATGGCTGGAAGATTTTATCGGCTACCTGTGGCTGCTGATCTTTCCCGAAGCGTTCATCAACGGCATGGTGATCAGCGCGCTGGTGGTGTTCAGCCCCGAGTGGCTGGAAACCTTCAACCGCACCCGCTACCTTTCGGCGCCGTGGAAGGACGACGATCCCAAGTCTTGATCCACATCAAATCCGTCATCCACGCGGCATTTCATGCTCGGCCAAATTCCTTCAGGAGCAGCGGCATGAGTGTTTACGAGTGGGCGAGGCAGGAGACGCGGCAGAGTCTGGACATGGCGCTGGAGGTGGGCTTCGATCCGGGCCTGAGTCTGCGCGCCTTGCTCAGCGCGGTGGTGCAACAGAGCAAGACGGTGCGCAACGCCGAAGACCTGGCCGACGAGTTGCGCTTTCTCGCGGAAAACCTCGACGACGATCAGGACTACGGCTTCATGCGGCCCTGATCGCGATCAGTGACGCGGGTCGAAATCGCCGGAGAACATTTCGTCTTCGGCATCCGGGGCGACCGGAATCTTGTGCTCTTCGGACGCCCAGGCGCCGAGGTCGATCAGCTTGCAGCGATCGGAGCAGAACGGGCGGAATTTGTTCTCGGGGGTAAATTCCACGGGGGCGCCGCAGGTTGGGCATTCGACGGTGGTAGGGCTCATGACTGGCCTCCGGATAAAGTCAGGTAAAAGTGATGCAGGCGCTCGACTTCGCTGTGCAACCAGGCGAGGTCGCGGTCGTTGACGACCACATCATCGGCACGGCTCACGCGGTCTTCACGGCTTGACTGGGCCTTGAGGATCGCCTGGACCTGCTGTTCGCTGGTCTGGTCACGCTGCAAGGTGCGTTCGATCTGCAGTTGTTGCGGGGCGTCGATCACCAGGATGCGCTGGGTCATCGCGTATTGCCCGGATTCGATCAGCAGCGGCGACACCAGAATCGCATAAGGCGATTTTGCCAGCGCCAGATGGTGAGCGATTTCCTCGGCGATCAATGGATGCAGCAAGGCTTCGAGCCAGCGGCGTTCTTCAGGCACTTCAAAGATCAATTTGCGCAGGGCCGCACGGTCCAGCGTGCCATCGGCTTGCAGGACGCCGTGGCCGAAGTGTTCGGCAATTTTCGCCAGTGCCGGACGCCCCGGCTCGACCACCCAGCGCGCTGCGTGATCGGCGTCGACCACATGGATCCCGAGATCGATGAAGTGCTGGGCCGCGGCGCTTTTGCCGCTGCCGATGCCGCCGGTCAGGCCGAGAATCCAGGGTTTTTCCACAGGGGTATTCATTTCAAACCGACAAACTGCCAATAGAAGTCGGTTATTTGACCACCCCAGAGCAAGGCAATCCAGCCGGCAATTGCCAGATACGGGCCGAAGGGCATCGGCGTCGAGGTTTTCTGCTCACGCAGACGCAGTAGAACCACCCCGACAATCGCCCCCACCAGCGATGACAGCAGGATCGTCAGCGGCAGAATCTGCCAGCCGCCCCAGGCCCCGAGCAGCGCCAGCAGCTTGAAATCGCCGTGGCCGATGCCGTCTTTGCCGGTCAGCAGCTTGAACAGCCAGAACACCGACCACAGCGCAATGTAGCCGGCCACCGCACCCCACAACGCCGCGTGCAGCGAGACGAACAGCCCGAAACTGTTGACGATCAGCCCCAGCCACAACAACGGCAACACCAGCACATCGGGCAGCAGTTGATGTTCGGTGTCGATCAGGCTCATCGCCAGCAGCCCCCAAGTGAGGACGATCAACAGACCAGCCGGCCAGCCGAACCCCAGATGCCAGGCGACGAATGCCGAAAGCAGGCCGCAGGCCAGTTCGGTCAGAGGATAACGTTTGCTGATGGGCGCGGCACACGCCGAACAGCGTCCGCGCAGCACCAGGTAACTGAGCAGCGGAATGTTTTCCCAAGCCCGAATCCGGTGGCCGCAGTGTGGGCACTGGGAGTGCGGCAGCATCAGGTTGTAGGTCGGCAGTGGTGTTTCGCTCGGCAGGCCGAGGACATCCTGCGCCTGCTGGCGCCAATCGCGCTCGAGCATTTTCGGCAGGCGCCAGACCAGTACGTTGAGGAAACTGCCGACCACCAGACCCAACAGCAGAGCGGTGCACACAAAGGCCAGCGGATACAGACTGAAGAGTTCGTCGATAGGCATGTCAGATCGCTGAGCCAAGCTGGAAGATCGGCAGGTACATGGCCACGACCAGCCCGCCGACGATGACCCCGAGCACCACCATGACGAACGGCTCCATCAGGCTGGTGAGGTTGTCGACCATGTTATCCACTTCCTCTTCATAAAAACCGGCGACCTTGTCGAGCATGTCATCCAGCGCGCCCGATTCCTCACCGATGGCGGTCATCTGCACCGCCATGTTGGGGAAGACTCCGGTGCTGCGCATCGAGAAATTCAGCTGCATGCCGGTGGCGACGTCCTGACGGATGCGCAGCACCGCGCGTTTGAACACCACGTTACCGGTGGCACCCGCCACCGAATCCAGTGCCTCCACCAGCGGTACGCCAGCGGCGAAGGTGGTCGACAGGGTGCGGGCGAATCGCGCCACCGCCGATTTGTACATCAGCGTGCCCACCAGCGGCAGCTTCAGCAGCCAGGTGTCTTTGCGGTCGCGCAATGCCTGGGATTTCTTCAGCGCATGACGGATACCGAACACCGCCGCGATCAAAGCACCAAGCACTACCCACCACCATTGCTGCATGAACTCCGAGAGACTGATCACCATCAGGGTGAAGGCCGGCAATTCGGCGCCGAAGCCGGAAAATACCGACTGAAACTGCGGCACGACTTTTACCAGCAGAATCCCGGTGACGACCATTGCCACCAGCACCACGGCGCTGGGGTAGGTCAGGGCTTTCTTGATCTTGGCCTTGAGTGCTTCGCTTTTTTCCTTATAGGTCGCGACCCGTTCGAGCAACGTATCGAGCGCGCCCGATTGCTCGCCGGCATCCACCAGGTTGCAATACAGCTCATCGAAATACTGCGGCTTCTTGCGCAAGGCTGCGGCGAAGCTGTTGCCGGCCGCCACCTCTTGCTTCACCTCGTCTACCAGTTTGCGCATCGCCGGGTTGTCGAAGCCTTCGCCAATGATGTCGAACGACTGCAGCAGCGGTACGCCGGCTTTCATCATGGTTGCCATCTGCCGGGTGAACAGGGCGATGTCCTGGGCCTTGATGCGTTTGCCGAGGCTGAGCAGGGAGGTGGATTTCTTCCGTACCTTGCCCGGATTGATTCCTTGCTTGCGCAGTTGAGCCTTGATCAGCGCGGGGTTCTGCCCGCTCAACTCGCCCGTGACTTTGCTGCCTTTGCGATCCGTGCCTTCCCAGGCGTAGATGCTGATTTTCGCTGCCTTGACCGCCATGTTCAGTCCTTGGTGACCCGGTTGATTTCTTCCAGGCTGGTGATGCCTTGCATGGCCTTGTGCAGGCCCGAGGTGCGCAGGTCGTCGAAGCCGTCGCGACGCATCTGGCTGTCGATTTCCAGCGAATTGCCTTCGGCCATGATCAGCCGTTGCAGGTCAGGAGTGTTTTTCACCACTTCGTAAATCCCCACGCGTCCCTTGTAGCCGCCGTTGCAGAGGTCGCAACCGACCGGCTCATAGATCGTGAAACTGCCGATCTGTTCCGGCGGGAAACCTTCCTTGATCAGTGTTTCGCGGGGGATCTCGATCGGTTTTTTGCAGTGGCTGCACAGCTTGCGCGCCAGGCGCTGGGCGATGATCAGGCTGACCGAGGTGGCGATGTTGAACCCGGGAATGCCCATGTTGTGCAGACGGGTCAGGGTTTCGGCGGCGCTGTTGGTGTGCAGCGTGGACAGCACCAGGTGGCCGGTCTGCGCGGCCTTGATCGCGATTTCGGCGGTTTCCAGGTCGCGGATTTCCCCGACCATGATCACGTCCGGATCCTGCCGCAGAAACGAACGCAGGGCCTGAGCAAAATCCAGCCCCTGTTTCGGATTGACGTTGACCTGGTTGATGCCTTCCATGTTGATTTCCACCGGGTCTTCGGCGGTGGAAATGTTGATGTCGACGGTGTTGAGGATATTGAGGCCGGTGTACAGCGATACGGTTTTCCCCGACCCGGTAGGTCCGGTTACCAGAATCATCCCTTGAGGCTGCTTGAGCGCGGCCATGTACAGTTCTTTCTGCGCCGGTTCGTAACCCAATGCATCGATGCCGATCTGCGCGCTGGACGGATCGAGGATCCGGATCACCACTTTTTCGCCCCATAGGGTCGGCAAAGTGTTGACCCGGAAGTCGATGGACTTGGTCTTCGACAGGCGCATCTTGATCCGCCCGTCCTGGGGTTTGCGCCGTTCCGAGATATCCAGGCTGGCCATGACTTTCAGGCGTGCGGCGATTCGCCCGGCCAACTGGATCGGCGGTTTGGCCACCTCGCGCAGGATGCCATCGGTGCGCACCCGCACCCGGAAGGTCTTTTCGTAAGGTTCGAAGTGCAGATCAGAGGAGCCACTCTTGATCGCGTCGAGCAGCATCTTGTGCACGAAACGCACGACCGGCGCGTCATCGGCGTCGAGTCCGCCAATGGCGTCCTGGCGGCTGTCGTCGACGGACTCGACATCCACGCCGTCGAGATCGACGTCGGCCATTTCTTCGAGGCCGCTGGCGTGGGTGTCGAAGAATTTCTCGATGGCCTCGGTGAGCTTGTCGTCCTCCACCAGAATGGCTTCGGTGCTCAGCCCGGTGCTGAACTGAATGTCATTGATCGCCTGATGATTGCTCGGGTCGGAAATGCCCACGAACAGCTTGTTGCCACGGCGCCACAAGGGCAGGGCGTGATGCTGGCGCACCAGTTTTTCACTGACCAGGCCTTTGGGCTGGGTTTCCTTGTCCAGGCAATTGAGGTCCATGAAGGCCATACCGAAATGCTCGGAAGCGATCTCGGCCACCTGTGAGCTCTTCACCAGTTTGTTCTGCACCAGGTAGCTGACCAGCGACAGCCGATTGCGCTGCGCCTGTTGCCAGGCCTGCTGGGCGCTTTTTTCCGTAAGCAGTTCGGCCTGCACCAATTGCTTGGCCAGACCGCTCAGAGCGATGTCATTCATGGGGATTCCGGATGCTGACAGTTCATGACTTATAGCCTAGTCAAGTGACAGCGCCAAACACGCCCGGTACAGGTGACAAAAAGTGTCAGATAGTGCGGTTACAGGTTGTAGGAAAGCGCGACACGGCACCTTTATGCCGAACGTGCGGGGTCTGCAAGCGGTTGGCACGGCCTATGCTGAGCCCTTTGCAGATCATGAGATTCCGACTCATGCATGGAGAGCCTGTCTATGAACAACCAAAAAGGTTTCACTCTGATCGAGCTGCTGATCGTGGTGGCGATCATCGGGATTCTGGCGACCATCGCCTTGCCGCAATACTCAAAATACCAGGCGCGTTCGAAAGTGACGGCAGGTCTGGCCGAAATCAGTGCGCTGAAGGTGCCGTTCGAGGACACCATTAATCAAGGTACTGACCCTACGCTGACACTGGTGGCGGGGGGCGCTTCAGCCACTACCTCCAACTGCACGCTGGCGGCGTCGGGAACTGCCTCGACCGGTGCCGGCTCGATTACTTGCACATTGGTGAACGCACCGGGTCCGGTATTGGGCAAAACCATCACACTCAGCCGTTCGGGTGCCGCAACAGGCAACACCTCTGGTGTGTGGACCTGCGCCACAACAGTCAATGCTGACTATTCGCCAAAAGGCTGCACCGCCAGCGGCACTTGATGCGATGGTCTGAAGGAAAATGCCCTGCTTTGCGGGGCATTTTTTTGTGTTTTGGCACTGGAAAAAGCTTCAAGAATTTCAGCGTGTTAGGAACTTTCCGAAAAGCCGCAACTTGCATGTCGATAATGCACTTGTCATGCAAATTGCATGATTTTGAAAATTTGCTGAATTCGTAACTATTTGATTTGCAACGATTTATTGCGTTTCGAAAAGTTGGCACAGCCTTCGCAATATACCCAGTAACCCTGCTGACAAGACAACCAGCAGACTTTCCAGAAAAACAGGAGTTACTCGTATGAAGAAGTTCGCTATCACTGCCGCTGCTGCTACCGCGCTGACCCTGACCATGGCTTCCGGTGCTTTCGCACAATCCACCCAGGCTACTCAGGCTCCAATGACTCTGGCTGCTGGTGAAATGACCAAGGCTAAAGAAGCTACTTCCGATACCTGGATCACTACCAAAGTCAAAAGCGACCTGGTAACCGAAAAAGGCATTCCTGGTACCGACATCAAAGTCGAAACCAACAAGGGTGTGGTTTCCCTGTCTTCTGACGTCGCTGTCACCGAAGCTCAGAAAACCACCGCTGTGAACATCACCAAGAAAATCAAAGGCGTCAAAGCGGTCTCCGCTGACGGCCTGAAAGCCGAGTAAGGCATGACTTCTCGCCTGGACCGGGAGAAGGCGCGACAGACGGGCCGAGCAATACGTCTGCCGCAACTTTAGAGTTCATGCGAACGGTCACACGGATGTGACCATTACGGGCCCCGGCACTTGTGTCGGGGCCTGTTCTATTTTCAGGTGATAAAAAACGAAATGTGGGAGCGGGCTTGCTCGCGAATGCGGTGTGTCAGCAGGCATATTCATTAACTGACCCACCGCATTCGCGAGCAAGCCCGCTCCCACAGGGATATAGGTTTTGGTTCAATTACCGCGCTTGCTGTTGATCTGCCGCAGGCGATTGCCTTCAAAGCGCAGGTATTGATACATGCCGTTGCTCGGGCCGTATGTCCATTCCTCGACCTGAAATTCTTCGCGGCGGTTGGCGCTGCGCTTGTAGCCGAGGACATCGCGGCTCACCGGTTCGCCACACTTCTGCAGTACTTCGCTGGCGCGGTCACCGAGGCTGACCAACTGACTGCCACAACGCAGCGTGTCAGAGGCCAGAGCCGGGCTGGCGGCGAGCACCAGCATCAGCGCAAGCAGCCACTTGTGGTTCATCATTCGGCGTCCAGGTGCATTTGCGTCACCACTCGGCCATCGCTCTCGGCTTCGCCCAGATTGGCATCGATGAAGTACACCCGATCATCGGCCAGTTGACCTTTGTCGACCAGATAGTCCTTGATGCTGCTGGCGCGTTCCTGACCCAGCTGCCGCAGCAGTACATCGCTGGAACTCCAGAACTTGATCACACCATCACGCATTTTCGCCGTGCGTTCTTCCTTGCCCAGATCTTTCCATTCGGCCGGTGGCTGGGTTTTCAGACGGGTGCGGTAGATGCCTTCGAGCAGCGGGCCTTTCTCGCTCTCCGGCACTTGCAGCAGGGACGCTTGCGCCGGCACCTTGTCGCCACGGCGCTGGAGCATCTTGTAGTAGTTGTACTGGTATTCGCGCTCCAGACGCTGCTCGGCAATCAACGGGCCGTCGCTGCTCTGTGCGGCAGTGCCTTCGATTTCCAGACGCAGGGCTGGACGTTCCTTGAGGGCTTGGGACAGTTTATCCAGCGCTGCTTCGGCATCCTTGCTCAAATCGCTTGAGCCCGCAGCAAAGGACACGGTACCGAGGTCTTCGGAGCCGCCACCGTTGATCAGCCCGCCAATCATCTTGAACGGTGCGGCGGCGGCCTTGACGATCAGGTTGCGCAGGGTCTGCCAGACAATCGGCATCACGCTGAACTGCGGGTTGTTGAGGTCGCCGGTCACTGGCAGTTCGATGGAGATCTTGCCATCGACGTCCTTGAGCAGGGCAATCGCCAGTTTCAGCGGCAGGCTCACGGCATCCGGGCTGTCGACTTTCTCGCCGAGTTGCAGTTGCTCGACCACCACTTTGTTTTCAGCCTTCAACTGGCCCTTGGTGATCAGGTAATGCAGGTCGAGGTTGAGCCGGCCCTTGCGGATGCGGTAACCGGCGAACTTGCCGGAATACGGGGTCAGGGTAGTCAGCTCGACGCGTTTGAAACTGGTGGCGATGTCGAGGCTGGCCATCGGGTCGAATGGATTGACCGCGCCTTTGATGGTCACCGGGGCATAGCGGTCGACCTTGCCCTTGATGTCGACGCTGGCCGGTTTCGCCTGACGACTGTCGATGGTGCCGATCTGGCCGTTGAGCTGTTGGACCGCCGTAGCGAAATTCGGCGTCAGGCTGAAGTCGGCAAAGTTGGCCGAGCCGTCGTTGATCGCAATCGCGCCGATGTGAATGCCCAGTGGTTTGTCTTTACTGGCCGGTTTCGCCGCTGCGTTTTTCGCACCATTGTCGGCGGGCTGCGGGATCAGCAGGTCGTCGATGTTGGTGGTGCGGTCGTCGTTGATCATGAACCGCGCGTACGGCTGGAACAGGTTGACCTTGTCGATCGACAGGCTGTCACCGTGTTGATAGTTGATGCCTTCAACCACCACTTGCTGCCACTTGAGGAAGTCGCGGGTTTTCAGGGTGTCGAGGGTGTGCAGTTGATCGATCTGCGCGCGCCCGGTCACGCCGAGTGCGAGCGGTTCGGTGCTCTTGAGGTTGACCTTGAGGTCGCTGCCGAGCATGCCGCTGCGCAGCTCCAGGCGAATGAACGGATTGATGTAGGACTGTGCGACGCGCAGGTCGATGTCCTGGGTTTTCACGTTGAGCTGGGCGGTGACCGGCGCGAGGTTGACCACCCCGTCAGCGTTGATCTTGCCTTGTTTGCCTAAACCGCTGTCGAGTCTGACCTTGAAGGGCGAGCCGTTGAGGCTGTCGAAATCCTGCAGGTCGATATTCAGCGGCGTCAGATCCAGTGCCACGGGTGGGTTGGCCGAGCGGTCGGCGAGATGCACGGTGTAGTTGCGTAGCTGGACGTCTTTGAGCAGCACTTGCCAGGGCTTGCTCGGCGCGGCCGGCTCTTTCGGCGAGTCGGCGGCGGCCGGAGTGGTCTTGGGTTCGGCGGCGGCCTTGGCGGCAGGTTTCGATGGCTGGCTGGCGAACAGTTTCTGCCAGTCGAGCTGGCCGTCGGCTTCGAGCGCGGCCCAGGTTTCCAGTTTGTTGCTGCGGATCTTGCCGACCACCACTTGCTGTTTGGCCAGGTCCAGTGAGGTCTCGCTGACGTCGAGACGTTCAAGTTTCGCCAATGGGCGTCCGTCCGGCGCCTTGATCGCGAATGGCGCAATGCTCACCGCGACGTTGTTCAACAGCAGTTCGGTTTCTTTCGACAGATTCAGTTTGTACTCGGTGCTGAGATTCAGCACGCCGTCTTCGAGTACCAGCGGCAGCGCGTCACGCACGTAAGGCCAGAAGGATTTCATCTTGCCGTCGGTGACTTTCAAGGTGCCTTCGGAGGTGAACGGGATCAGGCTGAAGTTGCCTTTCCAGTCGATCTGCCCACCGGCCGGGCCGGCGGCGACCAGGGTCATGTCGGCGTTATCGTCGGGGAGGGTGCTGAGGTTTTTCAGCTCGAAGTCGAGTTTGTCGTAGATGAACTCGATCGGCTCACTCGGCCGGGCGTCCTGGAAATGTACGTTGCCACCGGCCAGCTGGATGCGATCGATGCGCAGCGGGAACGGCTTGGCATTCGGATCGGCCGGGGTCGGTTCGCTGGCGGGAATCTTGAACAGGCCCAGCAGATTGAGCTGGCCGTCCTTGGCGAAGAGGATTTCGGTCTTGGGCTTGTCCAGCTCGATATCGGCCAGGTGCAGCGCCTTGGTCCACAGGCTGTCGAGTTGCAGGTTGGCGTACAGCCGCTCGAAGCCGACCTGCTCCTTGCCCGGCTCACCGACGACCAAGCCCCATAGGGTGACTTCCAGGCTGAACGGATTGAGTTCGATGCGCTGGATATGCGCCGGCACCGTGGCGTAGTTCGCCAGTTGCTGGTTGGCGATGCGCAGGGCGATGCCCGGCAAAATCAGAAACCCCAGCAGGCTGTAGAGAGCCAGAGCAGTCAGCAAGGCGCCAATCGCGCGAATCAATCCTTTGGGCATGTGCGGCGTCATCTCTGAATCGGAGTGCCTTGGAGTATGGCACGCGATTCTGGTTCCGAAGTACCTCGTGGGGGGCAGGATTGTTCAGATTGTTCTGCAGCAACACAAAACCCTGTGGGAGCGAGCCTGCTCGCGAAGGCGTTCTATCAGTCACCCTGTCTGGTGGCTGATACACCGCTTTCGCGAGCAGGCTCGCTCCCACAGTGGGCAGCTGTCAGCCGCAGAGGAGGGTTACAACTGCAGGATCAGGGTTTTCAGCGGTGGCTGCTGATCCAGCGACGGGAAGTCCGCGCCCGGGGTCATCACGCTCCATTCGCGCACCGGTCGCCCGGCCTTCTCTGCACAACGCAGGACCTGTTCGCGCCAGTCGTCCATGCTGACTTTTGCCAGGTTGTTGCAGCAGATCAGCACGCCGTTGTCAGCGGTGGTCAGCAGCGCCGGTTTGAGCAGGCTCTGATAGTCGCGCAGCAGGTCGACGGTGCCGAAAGCACTCTTGGCCCAAGCGGGCGGGTCGAGCAGCACCAGATCGTATTGGCGCTGGTCGAGGCGCTGATAGCTCGGCAGTTTCTGTCCGCGTCGCTGGCTGATCGGCAGACCGGCGAACTGACGGATCGCCGGGAAATAATCGGACTGGATAAATTGCATCTCGGGCAATTGCGGGTTGAGCAGACCGTTTTCCCGGCCGACCGCCAGATTGCCTTCAGCGAAATCCAGATTGCACACCTCGCGCGCACCACCGGCAGCGGCACTCAGGCCGACGCCACAGGTGTAGGCAAACAGGTTGAGCACACTTTTACCCTTGGCGTGATCCTTGACCCAGCCGCGAGTGTTGCGCAGGTCGAGAAACAGCAGCGGATCCTGCCCGGCATGCCGCCCGCGCACGCGATAGTTCAGGCCCCATTCGTGACCGACCAGATCCGCCAGCGCGGCCTCGTCGGCTTTGTAGACGCTGTCTTCGCGGTCGATGCGCGAGTTGCCCCGGGAGCGGTCGTTGTAGACCAGCAGGGTTTCGAAGCCCAGGGTCTGATTGACCATGGCGTGCAGTTGCAGCAGGTCGTCACGCTCCAGGGTCTGGTGAAAACTTTGCACCAGCAATTGCGGACCGTAGCGGTCGACGGTCAGGCCACCGGCGCCTTCTTGGCTGCCGTGGAACAGCCGATAGCAATCGGTGCCCTGGCTGTGCAGCTCAGCGAGCAGATCCTGGCGTTTATCGAGAGCGGCGCGCAGCGCCTGATTCAAGGAAGACATGCGTGCGCCTTGCTGGTGAGAATGTGGGCGCGGGAGTTTAGCAGTTTGGCGGGCACTCGAGTTGCGCCCTTCGCGAGCAGGCTCGCTCCCACACAGGATCTATGCTGCAAATCAAATCTCCTGTGGGAGCGAGCCTGCTCGCGAAGCTTTTAGGTCAGCAGTCCCATTCGGCGTTTGGCGCGCTGCACCGACCCGTTGCGCATCGCCCAGCGCAGCATCGGCGCACTGCGCTTGACGCTGGCGCGGATCAACTGGCGTTGCAGCGGGTTCTGCCGTATCCCGAACATGTCACTGGCCCAGTCCGGCAGCAGGTCGATGCCGGCCTTCATCATCAGATCGCCAAACGGGCGGGCCAGCACGCTCGGGGCCGGGGCGTCGAGCAGCAGGCGCAGGACTTCGCGGCTGCGGTCATCACAGAGCAATTGCGGGCGCATGCGTTGCAGATAGTCGGCCACGGCCTGCCGCGATTTCGGCACATGCCGCGCACCCAGGCGCTCGGCGACCACGGCGATTTCCGCGTAGTAACGATCCTGATCCGCCGCCGACAATTGCGGATTGCGGTAGCGCATATGCGCGGTGAGGAAGTTGCTGACCTCGGCCACATGCACCCAGGTCAGCAGGTCCGGATCGCTGGCCGCGTAAGGCCGGCCATCCGGCGCGGTACCGACCACCTGCAGGTGAATGCTGCGCACTTTGTCGATCAGCCATTCGGCGTCGCGGCGCGAGCCGAAGGTGGTGCCGGAGACAAACTGACTGGTGCGGCGCAAACGTCCGAGCATGTCCTGACGAAAATTCGAATGGTCCCAGACCCCGGCCAGCGCCAGCGGATGCAGGGCTTGCAGCAACAACGCGCTGATGCCGCCGATCAGCATGCTGCTGAAATCGCCGTGCACTTGCCAACTGATCGAGTCCGGGCCGAACAGCCCGGGATCGCCCTTGGGATTTTCCAGGTCAAGCTGACCGAGCGACAGCCCGGTCAGGCTCATGAGTTGCTGTTCGATACGGCTGCGGATGAATTCCATGACAACTCATTGCGGGTGGACGGGCGCGGCCGGTTGACCGCGCCGCAGACGTTACTGATTCAGGCGCTTGTCGATCAAGCCCTGTACCACGCTCGGATCGGCCAGGGTCGACGTGTCGCCAAGGCTGTCGAGCTCATTGCAGGCAATCTTGCGCAAGATGCGGCGCATGATCTTGCCTGAACGGGTTTTCGGCAAGGCCGGCGCCCACTGGATCAGGTCCGGTTTGGCGAAGCTGCCGATTTCCTTGCTGACGTGGGCCAGCAGTTCCTTCTTCAGCTCGTCGCTCGGCTCGACGCCGTTCATGGGGGTGACGAAGGCGTAGATGCCCTGGCCTTTGACATCGTGCGGGTAACCGACCACGGCGGCCTCGGCGATGCTGTCGTGCAGCACCAGCGCGCTTTCCACTTCGGCGGTGCCGATGCGGTGGCCGGAGACGTTGATCACGTCGTCGATGCGTCCGGTGATCCAGTAGTCGCCGTCCTCGTCACGGCGTGCGCCGTCGCCAGTGAAGTAATAGCCGGGGTAGGGTTTGAAGTACGTGTCGACCATCCGTTGCGGGTCGCCGTAGACGCTGCGGATCTGCGCCGGCCAACTCGACTTGATCGCCAGCACGCCGCTGCCGGCGCCTTTGATTTCCTTGCCGTGCTCGTCGAGCAGCACTGGTTGCACACCGAACATCGGCTGCGTGGCGCAACCCGGCTTGATGCGTTGCGCACTGACCAACGGGCTGAGCATGATGCCGCCGGTTTCGGTCTGCCACCAGGTATCGACAATCGGGCAGCGCTGCTCGCCGACCACGTTGAAATACCATTCCCACGCTTCCGGGTTGATTGGCTCACCGACACTGCCGAGTAATCTGAGGCTTTGGCGCGACGTTTCCTGCAGCGGCCCGGCACCTTCGCGCATCAGCGCACGCAGGGCGGTCGGTGCGGTGTAGAAGATGTTCACTTTGTGTTTGTCGATCACCTGCCAAAAGCGCGAGGTGCTCGGATAACTTGGCACGCCTTCGAAGATCAGCGTGGTCGCGCCGTTGGCCAGCGGGCCGTAGACGATGTAGCTGTGGCCGGTAACCCAACCGACGTCGGCGGTGCACCAGAACACTTCGCCATCGCGATAATCGAGCACGTACTTGAAGGTCATCGCCGCTTGCAGCAGGTAGCCGCCGGTGGTGTGCAGCACGCCCTTGGGTTTGCCGGTGCTGCCGGAGGTGTAGAGGATGAACAGCGGATCTTCGGCGTCCATCGGCTCTGGCGGGCAATCGTCACTGACGTCACGCACGGCCTGGTGATACCAGAGGTCACGGCCTTCGACCCAATCGACTTTGCCTTGGCTGCGCTCGACTACGACGACGGTGCTGACGTCCGGGCAGCTTTGCAGGGCCTTGTCGACGTTGTGCTTGAGTGGCACGAACTTGCCGCCGCGCACGCCTTCATCGGCGGTGATCACGGTGCGGCAGTCGGCATCGAGAATGCGGTCACGCAATGAGTCCGGGGAGAAGCCGCCGAACACCACCGAGTGAATCGCGCCGATTCGCGCGCAGGCGAGCATGGCGTAGGCCGCCTCGGGAATCATCGGCATGTAGATGCACACCCGATCACCTTTTTTCACCCCACGGCTTTTCAGCACATTGGCCAGGCGGCAGACGTGATGGTGGAGTTTTTTGTAAGTGATCTGCGCCGATTCGGCAGGGTCGTCGCCTTCCCAGAGAATCGCGGTCTGCTCGCCGCGCTGGGCGAGGTGGCGGTCGATGCAGTTGTAGCTTACGTTCAGTTGGCCGCCGGTAAACCAGGACGCTTCACCGGTTTTCAGGTCGTAGCGCTGGACGGTCTGCCACGGTGTGCTCCAGTCGAGGAAGCGGGTGGCCTGTTCGGCCCAGAAGGTGCTGGGGTGTTCAATGGATTCGCGGTACAGGCGCTTATAGTCGTCCTGACTCAACTGCGCAGCCCGGCGGACGGCATCGGCTTTGGGGAACGTGCTGATATCGAACATGACGGTTCCTTATTCTTGTTGTGCGACAGGAATAAAGATGCGCCGAGCGGCCCGGAGGTTCAAGTCATCCCTAAAACAACTGTGGGAGCGAGCCTGCTCGCGAATGCGGTATATCAGTCACAAAGATGCTGAATGACACACCGAGTTCGCGAGCAGGCTCGCTCCCACATTGGAAATGGGTTGCCCACAGGAATTGTGGGCAACCCATTCACATCACCCGCGGTGACGACCGCGGAAGTAGTTGATCAGCCCCTGGGTGGAGGCATCGTCAGCAACGGTTTCATCGCTGCCGACCAGACGGTTGTAAACGCCTTTGCCCAATTCCTTGCCCAGTTCCACGCCCCACTGGTCGAAGGCGTTGATGCCCCAGACCACGCTCTGCACGAACACTTTGTGCTCATACATGGCGACCAGCGCGCCAAGACGACGCGGGCTGATGCGCTCGACCACAAGGGTGTTGCTCGGACGGTTGCCCGGGATCACCTTGTGCGGTGCGAGTTTGCGCACCTGCTCTTCGCTCATGCCTTTTTCGCGCAGTTCGGCCTCGGCTTCCGGCAGGGTCTTGCCGAGCATCAGCGCCTGGCTCTGCGACAGGCAGTTGGCGTACAGCCACTGATGGTGGTCGGAGACCGGGTTGAAGCTGACGATCGGCACGATGAAATCAGCCGGGATCAGTTGGGTGCCCTGGTGCAGCAACTGGTGATACGCGTGTTGACCGTTGCAGCCGACGCCGCCCCAGATCACCGGGCCGGTATCGGTCGACACCGAGGTGCCGTCCTGACGCACGCTCTTGCCGTTGGATTCCATATCCAGCTGTTGCAAGTGCTTGGTGATGTTGCGCAGATAGTGGTCGTACGGCAGGATCGCGTGGCTTTGCGCGCCCCAGAAGTTGCCGTACCACACGCCGAGCAGGGCCAGCAGCACTGGCATGTTCTGTTCGAATGGTGCGCTCTGGAAATGCTGGTCCATGGTGTAGGCACCGGACAGCAGTTCCTTGAAGTTGGACATGCCGATGGCCAGGGCAATCGGCAGACCGATGGCCGACCACAGCGAGTAACGACCGCCGACCCAGTCCCACATCGGGAAGATGTTTTCTTCACGGATGCCGAACGCGACGGCCGCAGCATTGTTGCTCGATACCGCGATGAAGTGGCGATACAGCTCGGCTTCCGAACCGCCCTGAGCCAGGTACCAGGCGCGGGCGGCCTGAGCATTCTTCAGGGTTTCGAGGGTGTTGAAGGATTTCGACGAAACAATGAACAGTGTGGTTTCGGCACGCAACTTTTGCGTCAGTTCGTGGAACTCACTGCCGTCGATGTTCGCCAGGTAGTGGCAACGCACGCCTTTCTGCGCGTAGGACAACAGCGCTTCGGAGACCAGCTCCGGGCCGAGGAACGAACCACCGATGCCGATGTTGACCACGTCAGTGATCGGCTTCTCGGTGTAACCACGCCACAGGCCGTCGTGGATGCGGCCGACCAGATCCGTGATCTGGTTCAGCACCTTGTGCACTTCCGGCATCACGTTGACGCCGTTGACCGACAGCTTGTCGCCGACCGGACGGCGCAGGGCGGTGTGCAGCGCCGGGCGGCCTTCGGAGGCGTTGACGATTTCGCCGTCGAACAGCGCTTTGATCGCGCCTTTCAGATCGACTTCATTGGCCAGACCCACCAGCAGGTTGCGGGTTTCGGCGTTGATCAGGTTCTTCGAATAATCGAGAAACAGTCCGCAGCTGCTGAGCGTGAATTGATTGAAGCGCTGCGGATCGGCGTTGAAGGCTTCGCGCATGCTGAAATCCTGCATGGCTTGGCGGTGATCTTTCAACGCTTGCCAGGCAGGCAGAGCGGTAACGTCATGAGGAGTGCGGTAGTACGCCATCGCTGCGGTTTTCCTTTTTACTTGAACGGCCTTTTGAACACAGAACAGACCGATACGCCATGTTTGGGCGAGGGTCAAATACGTCGACACGATTTTTCAACGCAGGGCGAATACAGTAAACCTCGCGCTGCGATCTGTCTTGACTTCTTCTGACCTGTTCCCTGTACTTTTTTAACATCAATACCGGGAACGGGCCGACCAACGGAAGGGGAGTGGCGTCTCGAAGCGGCTCAGGCCACCTGAACCGGTATGGCGTTGCTGGTGTGGCTGAGCTCATTGCCTGGCGCCATGTACAGCATGCGCGGCTTGAAATTCAGCAGTTCCGCTTCGCTGTAATGGGCGTAGGCGCAAATGATCACGCGGTCGCCGACCTTGGCTTTGTGCGCGGCTGCGCCGTTCACCGAAATCATCCGCGAACCTTCTTCGCCACGAATCGCGTAGGTGGTGAAACGCTCGCCATTGTCGACGTTATAAATCTGGATCTGCTCGTACTCACGGATGCCGGACAAGTCCAGCCATTCGCCATCAATGGCGCAGGAACCTTCGTAATCGAGTACCGCGTGAGTGACTTCGGCGCGGTGCAGTTTGGCCTTGAGCATGATGGCGTGCATGAGGGATTTCCCGGGTTGGAAGCAAACGGCGGGCAGTGTGCCCGAAGGCTTTGGGGGCGGCAATATGGTCTGTGTGGACACCAGAAACCAATGTGGGAGCGAGCCTGCTCGCGAAAGCGTCGGAACAGTCGACATCGTTGTCAGCTGACAGATCGCATTCGCGAGCAGGCTCGCTCCCACAGGGGTATTGCGGTGTTTTTTAGACTGGGGTATCGAGGTTCAGGTGCAGGTTGTCGATCAACCGCGTGGTGCCGAGGAACGCCGCCACCAGAATCACCAGATCGCGGTCTTCAGCCGTTGCCGGACGCAAGGTCAGGGCATGACGGATTTCCAGGTAATCCGGACGCAGGCCGGCGGCTTCCAGCTGTTGTACCTGAGCGGCGATCAGCGCCGGGTAGTCGCGCTCACCTTGCTTGATCGACTCGGCAATCGCGCTCAGGGTGCGATAGACCACCGGCGCCACCGCGCGCTGATCTTCGTTGAGGAAGCCGTTGCGCGATGACAGCGCCAGGCCGTCAGCCGCGCGCACGGTCGGTTCGCCGATGATCTGGATTGGCATGTTCAGGTCATGCACCAGCGCGCGGATCACCGCCAGTTGCTGGAAGTCCTTCTGGCCGAAGATCGCCAGATCCGGCTGGACCATGTTGAACAGCTTGCTGACCACCGTCGCCACACCTTCGAAGTGCCCCGGACGGCTAGCGCCGCACAGGCCTTCGGACAGTTGCGGCACGCTGACCCGGGTCTGCCCGGCCATGCCGTCGGGGTACATTTCTTCGACGGTCGGGGCGAACAGCAAATGACAGCCGGCTTGCAGCAGTTTCTCCTGATCCGCCGCCAGGGTGCGCGGGTACTTGTCGAGGTCTTCGCCGGCGCCGAACTGCAGCGGGTTGACGAAAATGCTCGCGACCACGAAATCCACACGCTGAGTGGCCTTGGTGATCAGCGCGATATGGCCGCTGTGCAGGTTGCCCATGGTCGGCACGAAGCCGATGCGCTTGCCTTCACTGCGGGCGCGCGCCACGGCGGCGCGCAATTCGCGTACGGTTTTGACAGTGTTCATGCAGAGAATCCGTGTTCGATCCCAGGGAAAGTAACGTCTTTGACTTCGTTGACGTAGGCCTTCAGTGCGGACTGGATGCTGTCCTGACCCTGCATGAAGTTCTTGACGAATTTCGGCACGCGACCGGTGATCGACAGGCCGAGCATGTCGTGCAGCACCAGTACCTGACCGTCGGTATCGCTACCGGCGCCGATGCCGATGACCGGAATCTTCACGGCCTGGCTGATTTCCGCAGCTAGTTCGCTCGGCACGCATTCGAGCAGCAGCATGGCTGCGCCAGCCTGTTCCAGCGAGATCGCGTCGGCACGCATCTGCCGCGCCTGGTTCTCGTTGCGGCCCTGCACTTTATAGCCGCCAAGAATGTTCACCGCTTGTGGGGTCAGGCCCATGTGCGCGCAGACCGGCACACCGCGCTCGGCCAGCAGGCGGATCGACTCCGCCAGCCACAGCGCGCCTTCGACCTTGATCATGTGCGCGCCGGCCTGCATCAGCGTGGCGCTGTTGGTCAGGGTTTGTTCGATAGTGGCGTTGGCCATGAACGGCAGGTCGGCCAGGATCAGGGCGTCGGTGTTGCCGCGTTTGACGCACGCGGTGTGGTAGGCCATTTCTGCGATGGTCACCGGCAAGGTGCTGTCGTGCCCTTGCAGAACCATGCCGAGGGAGTCGCCCACCAGCAGCACTTCGACACCGGCCTCGTTGCAGGCGTGGGCGAAGGTCGCGTCATAGCAGGTCAGCATGGTGATCTTTTCACCTTTCTGCTTGAGGCTCTGGAGCGTGGTCAGGGTGATGGCTGGCATGTAAAAAATCCTCGTTCAGGCGCTCTGGAAACTACTGCGAGTAACGCGCGTGATTCTTCGTCTACTCAGGCGCACGCTCTTTTGTCGTGCTTATAAGGCCTGGATTGCGCCCGTATGTGCCGGGTTGGCGGCAGCGGGACGCCTATAGTCGTGAGGAGCCAAGCGGAAGTCAATTGCGTGTGTTACCGCATTGTTACGAGGGGAGTGTTACCGGCGTTACTGATGCGATTCAGCGGCGCGGCGGGCCTGATTGGCGGGTTTTTTGTCCGACAAAAAATAAGAATTGGAATACTCGATGTGGGAGCGGGCTTGCTCGCGAAAGCGGTGGGTCTGTTGACTGATTGAGTGACTGACACGACGCTTTCGCGAGCAAGCCCGCTCCCACAGGAGGTGTGGTTTCAAGCGTGCGCGAGGCGTTCGAGGCCTACGAACGGGCAGGCGGCGAGCAGATCGGACAGCGCGCGGCCATCGGCCAGGCGCAGGTCTGCGGGAGCCAGTTCGGCCAGCGGATACAGAACGAACGCCCGTTCCTGAATCTGATAATGCGGGACTTTCAGGCGTGGCTCATCGATCAGGCGATCGCCGAACAACAGGATGTCCAGATCAAGCGTGCGCGGGCCCCAGCGTTCGAGGCGTTCGCGGCCCTGGTCGTTCTCGATGGCTTGCAGCGCATCGAGCAAATCGAGCGGCGCGAGATCACTGTCGAGGGCGGCGACCGCGTTGGTGTAACGCGGTTGTCCCGGCAGCAGTGAATCGCTTTGATAGAACGCCGAAACACCAGCAAGGGAAGTCTGCGGCAAATGCCCCAGCGCGCTGAGCGCGCTGCGCAATTGTTCGGCCGGGTCAGCGAGGTTGCTGCCCAGGCCAATATAGATGCGTTCCATGCCTTATTCGCCCGATGCGCTCGGAGCTCCGGCGCGCTTGCGCTTGGAACCGCTGCTGCGGCGACGTTTGCGCGGCGCGCCGCTGGCGTCATCACCCTTGCCGCTGAGTTCGCGAATCATCTCGCGACGCTCGCTGTCGTTGGCGTCCTGATAATCCGTCCACCATTCGCCCAGGCCATCGGTCTGCTCGCCAGCGCTTTCACGTAACAGCAGGAAGTCGTAACCGGCGCGGAAACGTGGATTGTCCAGCAGCAGGTCGGCGCGCTTGCCGCTGCGGCGTGGCAGGCGTTCCTGCATGTCCCAGATCTCGCGGATCGGCATGGTGAAGCGCTTTGGAATGGCGATGCGCTGGCACTGTTCGGCGATCAGCTCGTGCGCACCTTCCTGCATCGCCGGAATCGGCGGCATGCCACGCTCTTGCAGACGCAACACGCGGGCCGGCAGGGCAGGCCAGAGCAGGGCGGCAAACAGGAATGCCGGGGTTACCGGTTTGTTCTGCTTGATGCGCAGGTCGGTGTTGGTCAGCGCTTCGCTGATCAGCGTGTGGGTGTATTCCGGGTTGTGCTCCAGTGCGTCGGCACTGGCCGGGAACAGCGGGGCGAACAGTTGCAGATCGACCAGCATCTCGAACGTGATCGCGCCATGGCCGGAGAGGAACAGCTTGAGCACTTCCTCGAACAGGCGGGCCGACGGGATCTCGCGCAGCATCGGCGCCAGTTCGCGGATCGGCTGCACGGTGTGTTTTTCGATGCCGAAATTCAGCTTGGCGGCGAAACGCACGGCACGCAGCATGCGCACCGGGTCTTCCTGGTAACGCTGCTTCGGATCGCCGATCAGGCGGATCAGGTGATTGCGGATGTCGTGTACGCCGTTGGCGTAATCGAGAATGCGCTCGCTGACCGGATCGTAATACAAGGCGTTGATGGTGAAGTCGCGGCGTTGCGCGTCTTCTTCCAGGGTGCCGTAGACGTTGTCGCGCAGAATCCGCCCGCTCTCGTTGCGCGAAGACTGGTTGCTGTCCTCGTCGTCTTCATTGACCGGGTGATTGGCGCGGAAGGTCGCGACTTCGATGATTTCGCGACCGAAATGAATGTGCACCAGTTTGAAGCGGCGACCGATGATCCGCGCATTGCGGAATTCGGCACGGACTTGCTCGGGGGTGGCGCTGGTGGCGACGTCGAAGTCCTTGGGCGTGATGCCCAACAGCATGTCACGCACGCAACCACCGACCAGATAGGCCTGGTAGCCGGCGCCCTGCAAGCGTTCGACGATATTGACCGCATAGCGGCTGAATTGCCCCTTCTGCAGCGAATGTTGGCCGCTGTTGAGCACTTCAGGGGTGCTGCGGATGTGTTGCGTACGACGCACGGGAGTTCGGAATGACTGGAACAGCTTCTTCAGCATGGGATGCACTGTTTGAAGGAATGTTCGGCCATACCAAAGAATGACCGCATGATGGGCGCAGATTCTAGCATTTAGTCGGGGGATGGTGTAGGACGCAGCGGATTTGCGCTGTAAGTCGCAGGCTAAAGGCTTTGCAGGCGGGTTTTTGCGGCGGGGAAGAAACTACAAGGGGAGCCGAAGCTCCCCCAGAAGTAGTTGCGTGCTCTTTTTATTATTGATTCGGGCTTCTTGTTTTTGTTGAGTGCCCTCGCCATGAAGCTTTTCCTTCATGACCCTCCCAATCGGGAGCCAAGAGCAAACGGATTGCTTTGGTCGCTGTGTTGCAGTGATCTTGCGATCCAACCAGTACAGGCTCTGTCTTAAGACAGTTTTTGTTGTTCTCGGCCTGGTCGTGGGGCTAGCCCCAAATACAACGCCTCTCCAAAAGAATCAGTTAGCTGCGCCTCTCGCCGTCTTGTTTTTATTGTGCGTGAGTCGATTCGTCTTATTTTTATTGTCTTGTGCATTGCTTGTTATTGTTCTTGTACCAAACATATAGCAGGTGCCGTGCCAACTTTTGCGAAGCCCAATAAAACAAGGGGTTAGGTCGATATAACGGTTTTCTCGGGGCGAAAAAAAGCCGGGGTTTCGTTACCGATAACCCCGGCTTCTGTTACGTGAAAGGACTGAGGTAACAGTTTTTTCACATCTTCAAGCGTTACGCGCACACTCGACAGGTAACGTTCAGCTCTCGCTGGCGACCCCGGTCTTGCGCCGTGGAATGCCCAGGCGCTGACGGCGTTCCCACAGGCACTTGCGGCTGACGCCCAGTTTGCGCGCCAGCTCGGTCTCGGTCATGTGGTCCTGATGCTCAAGAACGAAGTGCTGGAAGTAATCTTCCAGCGACAGGTCTTCCGTCGGCTCATGGCTGCTGTTGCTGGTGTTACCTGCGGTTTGCGCAGGCAAGCCGATGAACTCGTCGTCTTCCAGATCGCTCAACTCGATGTCGATGCCCAGCTGGTCGGCAGAGATTTCCGGGCTTTCGCTCAGAATCACCGCGCGCTCCACCGCGTTTTCCAGCTCGCGCACGTTACCCGGCCAGGAATAGTGCCGGATGGCCTGTTCGGCATCGGCGGCAAATTTCAGGTCGGTACGGTTGATGCGCGCACTCTGGCGAGCGAGGAACGCCGTGGCGATTTCGTTGACGTCGGCGCCACGTTCACGCAGGGCCGGCAATTTCAGGGCAATTACGTGCAGGCGGTAATACAGATCTTCACGGAACTGGCCGATTTTCGCCAGGCTCTTGAGGTCACGGTGGGTCGCGGCGATCAAACGCACATCGACCTTTTGCGACTGCACCGACCCCACGCGGCGAATCTCGCCTTCCTGCAGCACGCGCAGCAAACGGGCCTGGGCTTCGAGCGGCAGTTCGCCGATCTCGTCGAGGAACAGCGTGCCGCCGTCCGCCGCTTCCACCAGACCGGCGCGACCGGCGCTGGCGCCAGTGAACGCGCCTTTTTCGTGGCCGAACAGTTCGGACTCGATCAGGCTTTCCGGAATGGCAGCGCAGTTCACCGAAATCATCGGTGCCTTGGCACGCTTGGACAGGTTATGCAGGGCGCGGGCCACCAGCTCTTTACCGGTGCCGGACTCGCCCTGGATCAGGACATTGGAATCGGTCGGTGCGACCTTGCGGATCTTGCTGTACAGATCCTGCATCGGCGGGCACGAGCCAATGATGCCGATCTCGCCGTTGCTGTTGTCGACAGACGACTTGCCGCTGCCATTGGCTGCTTTGCCGGCAGGCACTTCGCTGGCGGCAGGCGCCGACTGGTGATCACGCAGGATTCGCGCGACGGCCTGGAGCATTTCATCGTGATCGAAAGGCTTGGCGATGTAGTCCACCGCGCCCATCTTCATCGAGTCGACCGCCGAGCGCAGGCTGGCGTAGCTGGTCATGATCAGCACCGGTTTGCCCTGGCCAAGCTTGATCAGCTCGGTGCCGGGGGCGCCAGGCAGGCGCAGGTCGCTGACGATCAGATCGAATGTGGGAATACTGAAGCGTTCTTGTGCTTCCTGCACTGAACCGGCTTCGCTGACCTGATACTGGTTACGTTCCAGCAGGCGGCGCAAGGCGGAGCGGATAATGGTTTCGTCTTCGACGATCAAAATGTGCGGCATTGATTCGATACTCTCGACGGTCTCAGTTCACAGCGGACGTCGCTTCGACATGACGCGGTAAGGTCACCCGGATACGGGTGCCGCGCTGGCTTTGTACATCAGCCGGGCTGTCGATGGTGATTTGTCCATAATGCTCTTCAACGATGGAATAGACCAGTGCAAGGCCCAGACCGGTACCTTCACCCGGATCCTTGGTGGTGAAGAAAGGTTCGAACAATCGGTCCATGATGTTCTGCGGAATACCACTGCCTTCGTCTTCGACGATCAGATCGACCGTGTGTTCGCCGGCTTCACTCTTGACCCGTACGGCACTGTGCGGCGGCGAGGCGTCGCGGGCATTGGAGAGCAGATTGATCAGCACCTGGGCGAGGCGCTGCGGATCGCCTTCGACCCAGTGATCGGGGTCGCACAGGTTGTAGAACTGCACTTCGAAGTTGCGCCGGTTCAGCGCCAGCAGGCCAATTGCATCCTGCGCGACTTCGGCCAGACAGACGGGTTCGTCGCTGTGCTGGTGGCTGCCGGCGTGGGCGAAGCTCATTAGCGACTGCACAATGCGCGACACGCGCTTGGTCTGTTCGAGAATCTGCCCGCTGATTTCCGTCAGTTCGCCATCTTCTTCACGCTCTTCGCGCAGGTTCTGCGCCAGACAGGCGATACCGGTGATCGGGTTGCCGATTTCATGGGCCACACCCGCCGCCAGTCGGCCGATACTCGCCAGACGCTCGGAGTGCACCAGTTTGTCTTCGAGCATCTGCGTTTCGGTCAGGTCTTCCACCAGCAGCACCAGGCCGCTGTTGCCCGGGGCCAACGGTTCATCGATCGCTGCTTTGTGCAGATTGAGCCAGCGGGTCTGGCCGTCGAGGGCCAGGTGCTGTTTGTGCAAGTGTTCGTCGGGCAGGTTGATAAAGCCTTGCAGCAATTGCTTCCACGGATTGGCGATGGTGCTCAGGCGCGAACCCACCACCCGTTGCGCGGCGATGCCGGTGAGTTCTTCCATGGCCTTGTTCCACATCAGGATCTCTTGATCCTTGGCCAGCGAGCAGACGCCCATTGGCAGCTCCTGCAGGGTCTGGCGGTGGTAGCGGCGCAAGGCGTCGAGTTCGGCGGCCAGCCCGGTGAGGCGCGAGTGGTAATCCTCGAGGCGGCTTTCGATGAAGTGGATGTCTTCGGTCACATAGTTTTCGCCGCCGGCCTTGTACGGCAGGAAGGTTTCGACCATGTCCTGCGCCACGCTCGGGCCCATCAGGCCGGAGAGGTTGGCTTCGATGCGGTCGCGCAAGCGGCGCAAGGCATAAGGACGGCGTTCGTCGAACGGCAGATAGAGGTCGCGCAGGGCCTGCTCGACTTCTTTCTGCGCCGCCTTGGCGCCCAGTGGTTTGGCCAGTTGCGTGGCGAACTCCTGGGGCGAGGCGGCGTGCAGTTCACGACGTTGCGGACGGCGCACGTTATCCACCGCGCAGGCTTCGGCGGCGCTGGCTTCTTCAGGGCTGGCGTTGGTGAACAGCGAGATCAGGGTGAACATCAGCACGTTGGCTGCCAGCGAGGCGATCGCCGCCATGTGCCAGCTGGTGTCGTCCAGCACGTAGATCATGTTCAGCAGTGGAATGTAGAAACCCTGCAGGTTGCCGACCAGCGGCAACAGCATGGTCACCACCCACACCAGAATCCCCGCCAGCAAGCCGGCGATAAAGCCGCGACGGTTGGCGGTCGGCCAGTACAGCACCGAGAGCACGCCGGGCAGGAATTGCAGGGTCGCGACGAAGGCGACGATGCCGAGGTTGGCCAGGTCCTGCCCGGCGCCGAGCATCAGGTAAAAGCAGAAACCGGCCATGATGATCGCGACGATCAGCGCCCGGCGGGTCCACTTCAGCCAGCGGTAGATATTGCCTTCGGCCGGTGGCTGGTACAGCGGCAGCACCAAGTGGTTCAGCGCCATGCCCGACAGCGCCAGGGTGGTGACGATGATCAGGCCACTGGCGGCCGACAGTCCGCCGACGTACGCCAGCAAGGCCAGCGGTTTACTGTTGGCGGCAATGCCGATGCCGAGGGTGAAGTATTCCGGGTCAGTGGTGGCGCCGAGTTTCAGGCCTGCCCAGAGAATCAGCGGCACCGCCAGGCTCATCAGCAGCAGGAACAGCGGCAGGCCCCAGCTGGCACTGACCAGCGAGCGCGGATTGAGGTTTTCGGTGAAGGTCATGTGGTACATGTGCGGCATCACGATCGCCGAGGCGAAGAACACCAGCAACAGCGTGCGCCACGGCCCTTCCTGCAGCGGCGTGTGCAACGCGGCGAGGGCGGTCTGGTTTTGCAGCAGCCACAGTTCAAGCTGTTGCGGGCCGTCGAACACGCCGTACAACGCATAGAGGCCGACGCCGCCGAGGGCAATCAGTTTGATCACCGATTCGAAGGCAATCGCGAACACCAGCCCTTCGTGTTTCTCGCGGGTGGCGATATGCCGGGAGCCGAAAAAGATCGTGAACAGAATGATCAGCGCACAGAATGCCAGCGCGACGCGGCTCTGGATCGGCTCGCCGGTGAGGATGCCGATGGAATCGGCCACCGCCTGAATCTGCAACGCCAGCAGCGGCAGTACGCCGATCAGCATGAAGATCGTGGTCAGCGCGCCGGCCCAGGTGCTGCGGAAGCGGAAGGCGAACAGATCCGCCAGCGACGACAGTTGATAAGTGCGGGTGATTTTCAGGATCGGATACAGCAGCACCGGCGCCAACAGAAACGCGCCGGATACCCCGAGGTAACTGGAGAGAAAGCCGTAGCCATACTGATAGGCCAGGCCCACGGTGCCGTAAAATGCCCACGCACTGGCGTAGACCCCCAGCGACAGGGTGTAGGTCAACGGGTGGCGAATGATCGCTCGCGGGATCATGCCCCGTTCGCTGATCCAGGCGACGCCGAACAGCACCGTCAGGTACGCGGCGCTGACCAGGATCATCTGGGTCAGGCTAAAGCTCATCGGCATCTTTTTGGCTCTGCAGGATGAAGGTCACGACAATCAGGATCAACCAGAGCAGATACGGCCGATACCAGGCGCCCGTGGCGTCGATCCACCAATCCATGATGGCTGGCGAAAACAGATAGATTCCCACGACCAGAAGCAGGACCAAGCGATAGATGTACATCCCGGCCTCTCTTTTTTATGCGCGTGCCCGAAAACGTGCGGCGATGGTAACGGATGGGCGCGCCACTGCAAGTGTCGTCATTGCAGTTGCGCTTCGGGCAGGGTCAGTGTGCGCGGGATCTTTGTCGCATCCCAGTGGGCTGCGCCCCATTTGAGCAATTCCTCGGGGGTGGCATGGGCCAGTTCGGCACCGGGGTTTTGCCCCAGCGCTCGCAGGGCCCGCAGCAGCAAAGGAGTGGCCTGATCCGCCTCAAGCGGCGGCGAACGGTAGGATTTGCCGAGCTTGTTGCCGTCCGGCTGCGTGATCAATGGCAGGTGCAGATAGCGCGGCTGACGCAGGCCCAACAGTTCTTGCAGGTAGAGCTGGCGCGGCGTGGAGTCGAGCAGGTCGGCACCGCGCACGATGTCGGTGATGCCTTGCCAGGCGTCATCCAGCACCACGGCCAGTTGATAGGCGTAGAGGCCGTCGCGGCGGCGAATCACGAAATCGCCGACGTCGCGCCCCAGATGCTGGCGGAACTCGCCCTGCACGCGGTCGATGAAGTGGTATTCCAGTTCCGGCACGCGCAGGCGGATCGCCGCGTCTTGCTGCTCATGCCCGGCATTGCGGCACAAGCCCGGGTAAATGCCGTGATACGGCTCCAGTTGCTTGCGCGAACAGGTGCAGGCGTAGGCCAGGCCGTGATTGAACAGACTGTTGAGGACTTCGGCGTAGGCGTCGTGCCGGTCACTCTGACGCACCACTTCGCCGTCCCATTCGAAACCGTAGCTTTCCAGCGCCTTGAGAATCGCCGCCTGCGCGCCGGGCTCTTCCCGGGGTGGATCGAGATCTTCCATGCGCACCAGCCAGCGCCCGCCGACCGCGCGCGCGTCGAGATAAGAGGCGAGGGCGGCAATCAGCGAGCCGAAGTGCAGATGGCCACTGGGGGTCGGGGCGAAGCGGCCGATGTAGGCGGGGGCGGTTTTGGCAGTCATGTGGACAATATAACTTTTCAGGATCCGCGCAGATTACCCCTGTGGGAGCGGGCTTGCTCGCGAAAGCGTCGGCTCAGACATCTTTGATGTTGAATGACACACCGAATTCGGGAGCAAGCCCCCTCCGACCAAAAGCGCAAACAGGGCAAAAGGTAGAAACATTACCCTTGTGGGAGCGGGCTTGCTCGCGAAAGCGTCAGTTCAGACAACCTGGATGTTGAATTGCCGGCCGCATTCGGGAGCAAGCCCCCTCCCACAAAAGCAAGGCATAAAGGGCAAAAGGCAAAAGGCAGAAACAAAAACGGAGCGTTCGCACGCTCCGTTTTTCATTCAGGTCGAGATTACTTGCCGACCTGCTTTTCCTTGATTTCCGCCAGGGTCTTGCAGTCGATGCACAGATCGGCGGTAGGACGGGCCTCGAGGCGCTTGACGCCGATTTCGATGCCGCAGGACTCGCACCAGCCGTACTCTTCGTCCTGGATCAGTTCGAGAGTCTTGTCGATCTTCTTGATCAGTTTGCGCTCGCGGTCGCGGGCGCGCAGCTCAAGGGCGAATTCTTCTTCCTGGCTGGCACGGTCGGCCGGGTCAGGGAAGTTGGCCGCTTCGTCTTTCATGTGATCAACAGTACGGTCGACTTCCTGCATCAAGTCCTGTTTCCACTTGTTCAGGATCTTGGTGAAGTGCGCGCGCATCGGGGCGCCCATGTACTCCTCGCCTTCCTTCGGAACGTAAGGTTCGAAGCCGCTGATCGTCACTTGCTGCTGTTGCTTTGCTTGGGTGGGCATGAAATGGACCGCCTCTACTCTTGTAATCCATTGCGCAGGATTGCTCCATCACCGACACCTGCCGGCCCTGCGGCTGCAAGCGGGCGAACTTACCAGATCAATTCGGCCTGCGCTACTCCCGGATGTCGAGGCCCCGGCGGGTGGCGCTTGCAGAAGTCTGGCAAGCCATGTCTGACAGTGATGGAGACCTGATCAATCTCTGATTTTAGTCAATCCTGGAGCGTACGCGCATATCGTTACAGTCCAGCGTTCTTGAGGCTGTGACCGCGACGGGTTCTCGCTCGTTCCGGCAGATGGGTAGAATCGTCTCTTTTTCCCCGTCGAAGGAAAACCAATGGCTCAGCCTTACAGTGCGCGCAGTCGTGCGATCGAACCGTTCCATGTGATGGCGCTGCTGGCGCGGGCCAACGAACTGCAGGCCGAAGGTCACGACGTGATCCACCTGGAAATCGGCGAGCCGGACTTCACCACGGCCGAGCCGATCATCCGTGCCGGGCAAGCGGCGCTGACGGCGGGCAAGACCCGCTACACCGCCGCGCGGGGCATTCCTGAACTGCGCGAGGCGATTTCCGGTTTCTATCAGACACGTTACGGCTTGAACATCGATCCACGACGGATCCTGATCACGCCGGGTGGCTCGGGTGCGCTGTTGCTGGCCAGTGCCTTGCTTGTCGATCCCGGCAAACACTGGCTGCTGGCGGATCCGGGCTACCCGTGCAACCGGCACTTCCTGCGTCTGGTCGAAGGCGCGGCGCAACTGGTCCCGGTCGGGCCGGACGTGCGTTACCAACTGACTCCGGATCTGGTGGCACGCCACTGGGACCACGACAGCGTTGGTGCGTTGGTGGCATCGCCAGCCAACCCCACCGGTACCATCCTGACCCGCGATGAACTGGCCGGGTTATCCACCGCGATCAAGGCGCGGCACGGGCATCTGGTGGTGGACGAGATCTACCACGGCCTGACTTATGGCACCGATGCCGCCAGCGTGCTGGAAGTGGATGACAGTGCCTTTGTCCTCAATAGTTTCTCCAAATATTTCGGCATGACCGGCTGGCGGCTCGGCTGGCTGGTGGCGCCGGAGGCTGCGGTCAGTGAGCTGGAAAAGCTCGCACAGAACCTCTACATCAGTGCCCCGAGCATGGCGCAGTACGCCGCTTTGGCCTGCTTCGAGCCGGACACCATCAGCATTCTTGAAGAGCGCCGCGCCGAATTTGGCCGCCGCCGCGACTTCCTGCTGCCGGCGTTGCGCGAATTGGGTTTCAATATCGCCGTCGAGCCTGAAGGTGCGTTCTACTTGTATGCAGATATCAGTCAGTTCGGCGGTGATGCCTTCGCGTTCTGTCGACATTTCCTCGAAACCGAGCATGTTGCCTTTACTCCAGGGCTGGACTTCGGGCGTTATCAGGCCAGTCACCATGTGCGTTTTGCTTACACGCAAAACCTCCCTCGCTTACAGGAAGCGGTGGAACGTATCGCTCGCGGCTTGAAGAGCTGGCAAGGCTGATGCGCTTTTATCCGGCTCTGGAAGAGGCGCGGCTGATTCGTCGCTACAAACGTTTTCTGGCGGACGTTGAAACGGTCAATGGCGAGTTGTTGACCCTGCACTGCCCGAACACCGGCTCGATGCTCAACTGTCAGGTCGAAGGCGGGCAAGTGTGGTTCAGTCGCTCAAACGACCCGAAGCGCAAACTGCCCGGCACTTGGGAAATCGGGGAAACGCCGCAGGGTCGGCTGTTCTGCGTGAACACTGGCCGCGCCAACGCCCTCGTTGAAGAGGCGCTGCAGGCCGGTGTCATCAGCGAGTTGAACGGCTTCACCGCGCTTAAACGCGAAGTGGCATACGGTCAGGAAAAAAGCCGTATCGATTTCCGCCTCGAATACCCGAGCGGGCCGGCTTATGTGGAAGTGAAGAGTGTCACTTTGGGATTCGACGGGACGAACGTCGCGGCGTTTCCCGACGCAGTTACCCAGCGCGGGGCCAAGCATCTGCGCGAACTGGCGCATCTGGCCCGTGACGGTATTCGTGCGGTGCAGTTGTATTGCGTCAATCTCAGCGGGATTGACGCGGTTCGACCGGCCGAAGAAATCGATTCGGCGTACGCGGATGCCCTTCGTGAAGCAGTGGCGTGCGGGGTCGAGGTGTTGGCCTACGGCGTGCGCTTGAACCACGAAGAGATGGTGATCGACCGACGGCTGGACGTTTTGCTCAACGGTTAAATATCTATCCACAACCCTTTGGCATCTTCGCGGCAGGGGATGGCGGTCAGGGATTGCCCGGCGCAGGGCCCGGCGACGCATTCGCCGTCCTCGATCAGAAACAGTGCGCCGTGGGTGGCGCACTGGATCAGGCTGTTGCTCGGGTCGAGAAACTGGTCGGGATGCCATTCCAGACCGACGCCGCGATGCGGGCAACGGTTGAGATAAACATAGGCCTGACCATTGCGGCGCACGGCAAACAGTTTATTGCCGTCGATGTCGAAACCGCGGCTGCCGGCCTCAGCGAGATCGGCGCCGGCGCACAAAAACTTCATGGCTATCCTCAAATGTCAGCTCGTTTCAGGAAATGTCCGAGCTTGACGTTTAAATGCAAACAATTATCAAATGGCCGCCTTCGCCCACTGCGCGCAACCGCCGTCAAGGATACTTGGCCCGCCGGTTCGCTGCCCGGGAAAACTTTTCAAGGAAAGCTGCGTATGCGCCTGATTACCCGCGTTGCCGTGCTGTGTTTCGGACTGCTCGCCAGCCTTCAGGCGACAGCTGCCGATTTGCCACAGCGTTGGGTCAGCGCCGGTGGGGCGCTTTCGGAGTGGGTGAGTGCATTGGGTGGCGAATCTAAACTGGTCGGCGTCGACACCACCAGCCAGCATCCGCAGTCGCTGAAGCAGCTGCCAAGCATCGGTTATCAACGCAGCCTCTCGGCTGAAGGCATTCTCAGCCTGCGCCCGGACATTCTCATCGGTACCGAAGAAATGGGCCCGCCACCGGTTATCGCTCAAGTGAAAAACGCCAAGGTACAGGTCGAACTGTTCTCGGCGCAGCCGGATCTGCCGACCCTGGAAAAAAACATCACGCATCTCGGGCAGTTGCTCGGCGCGCAAGCCCAGGCGGCGCAGTTGCTGGAAAGTTATCAACAGCAGCTAACCGCGCAGAAAGCCCGAGTCGCCGAGTTGCAGACCAAACATAAAGCGCCCGGTGTGCTGGTGCTGATCGGGCATGCCGGCGGCAAGCCATTGATTGCCGGCAAGGACACTGCCGCCGACTGGCTGCTGCAACGTGCCGGCGGACATAACCTGGCGACGCATACCGGTTACAAGCCGTTCTCCGTGGAGTCGCTGGCCGGGCTCGATCCTGAGGTGCTGGTGTTTGCTGATCGCGCGTTGAGCGGCGAGGCGGCAAAAGCGGCGTTGTTCAAGGAAAACCCCATTCTCAATTCAAGCCGTGCGGCCAAGGCCGGACGGGTGCTGGAGCTGGATCCGACGCTGCTGGTCGGCGGGCTCGGGCCGCGTTTACCGGCGGCACTGAAGAATTTGTCTGACGGCTTCTACCTGACTGCGAGCGGCCAATGACCGTACTGGTCAAACCACGAAGCCTGTTTATCGGCCTGGCGCTTCTGTGTTTGCTGGCCATCTGGCTGTCGTTGGCGCTGGGGCCGGTGAGCCTGCCGCTGTTCGATACGTTACGCGCTGCATTGCGCATGGTCGGTGTGCCGTTGGTGCCGGACGGTCTGGAGCAGGCCGAGCTGATCCTCGGGCAGATCCGTCTGCCGCGCACCTTGCTCGGTCTGGCCGTCGGCGGTGTGCTGGCACTGTCGGGTGTGGCGATGCAGGGCTTGTTTCGCAATCCGCTGGCCGATCCCGGGTTGGTCGGGGTTTCCAGTGGGGCAGCGCTGGGTGCGGCGGTGGCGATTGTCGGCGGGTCATTTTTTGGCGGTTTGCCGGAGTGGTTCGGGCCGTACCTGTTGTCGGCGTGCGCGTTTCTCGGTGGACTGGGGGTGACGGCGCTGGTCTATCGGCTCGGTCGGCGCAACGGCCAGACTAACGTCGCGACCATGCTGCTGGCAGGGATCGCCCTCACAGCGCTGGCCAGTTCGGCAGTCGGGTTGTTCACCTATCTGGCGGATGACGCGACTTTGCGTACGCTGACGTTCTGGAATCTGGGCAGCCTCAATGGCGCCAGTTACGCGCGTTTGTGGCCGTTGCTGATCATCAGCACTGGCGTTGCGCTGTGGTTGCCGCGACGCGCCAAGGCACTGAATGCGTTGTTGCTCGGGGAGTCCGAAGCCGGGCACCTGGGGATCGATGTCGAGCGGCTCAAGCGCGAATTGGTGTTTTGCACTGCGCTGGGTGTTGGCGCGGCGGTAGCGGCAGCCGGGATGATCGGTTTCGTCGGGCTGGTGGTGCCCCATCTGGTGCGTTTATTGGCCGGGCCCGATCACCGGGTGTTGCTGCCAGCGTCGGTACTGGCGGGTGCGAGCCTGTTGTTGCTGGCGGATCTGGTGGCGCGGCTGGCGCTGGCGCCGGCGGAGTTGCCGATCGGTATCGTCACGGCGTTTATCGGCGCGCCGTTCTTCCTCTATCTGCTGTTGCGAGGTCGTGCCTGATGCTGCGTGCGCACAATCTGCACATCCGCCGCGGGCGCAAGACCGTCCTCAGCGACGTCACCCTGCAGCTTGAACCCGGTGAGGTGTTGGGTGTGCTCGGACCGAACGGTGCCGGCAAAAGCACCTTGCTCGGTGCCTTGTGCGGTGAGCTGACGGCCAGTGACGGTGAGGTGTTGCTCGACGACAAGGTGCTGAGTCACTGGACAGGTTCACAGCGCGCTCAGCGCCTGGCGGTGTTGCCGCAGGTGTCGACGCTGGATTTTGCCTTTCGCGTGGAAGAAGTGGTCGGCATGGGCCGCTTGCCGTATCAAAGCGGTCGGGTGCGCGACGACGAAATCATTGCGGCAGCGCTGGACGCTGCGGATGCCGGGCATCTGAGCGGGCGCAGTTATCTGGCGTTGTCAGGCGGCGAGCGCCAGCGTGTGCATCTGGCGCGGGTGCTGGCGCAGTTATGGCCGGGGCAGGTCGGGCAAACCTTGTTGCTGGATGAGCCGACCTCGATGCTCGATCCCTTGCATCAACACACCACGTTGCAGGCGGTGCGCGAGTTTGCCGATCGTGGCGCGGCGGTGCTGGTCATCCTGCATGATCTGAATCTGGCGGCGCGCTATTGTGATCGGGTGTTGCTGCTCGAAGGCGGGCGCCCGGTGGCGCTGGATACGCCGCAGCAAGTCTTGCGACCGGACTCGCTCAAAGCTGTGTTCGGTCTCGAGGTATTGGTGCAGGCGCACCCGGAGCGCGGGCATCCGCTGATCATCGCCCGCTGATTTCTCATCGAGGTGATGGTATGCGCGGGATGTGGTTGTTAGCGGTGTTGCTGCTTGCTGGGTGTCAGCATGTTGCCCCGCCCCCGCCAATCAGTGGCGAAATTCGTGATCTGCACAGCGGCCAGATACTGACGGCACAGGAACTGCTGACGCGTCTGTCGGGGCCGCAACTGCTCATCATCGGCGCGCAGCATGACAACGCCGATCACCACGCCGCGCAGTTGTGGCTGTTGCAGGCACTTGAGGAGCAGCGTCCTCAGGGCAGTCTGCTGCTGGAAATGCTCACGCCGAAGCAACAGCCGAACGTTGACCAGGTTCGCCATGCAGCAGCGCTCCCTACTGATCTTCCCGCCGCGTTCGCCTGGCAGGATGGCTGGGACTGGACTCTCTATGGACCGATCGTTCGGTTCGCCCTCACGCAAGGCTATCCACTGTTGGCGGCCAATCTGGACGACAGTGAAATCCGCGCTGTCTATCGTCAGCCGCCAGCCCTGAACGGTGTCCGCAGCAATGCGGCCTCGGTGAAAGCCAGGCTGTTTGAGCAGATCAGCGATTCACATTGCGGCTTGCTGCCCAAATCACAGATGCCGGCGATGCTCGCGGTTCAGCAACAGCGTGATCGACGCATGGCCGAACGTTTGCTGGCAGCGCCGACGCCAGCCTTGCTGCTGGCGGGTGCCTGGCATGCGCGCAAGGATGTTGGCGTGCCGCTGCATGTGCTGGATTTGGGCGCAGCCCAAGCGCCAACGGTGCTGATGCTGGCCGAGCAGGGCGCCGAGGTGACTGCGGCGATGGCCGATTACGTCTGGTACACCCCGGCCACGCCCGCGCAGGATTACTGCGCACAGATGCGCAAACAGTTCGGGCAATGACTTTTCCACAGGCAAAAAAAGACCCGGTAAAAACCGGGTCAAATAACCGTGATTAGCCTGATGAGGAGATAATCTGAGAGTCCGAACCAAGGGCTTTTCAGAATATCGACTGATCTCGCGACCAGTTGTGATAATCATAGCGATTCTCATTAGCGAGTCAACCACTGTTTTTCCATTCGCGTGATTTAGTCGTGCAAATGGCCGGAATGTCCCGGAAACAGGGGGCTTAACGCGCAGCCTTGATCGCACTCAGTTGCGTGATCTGTTGATTGAGCTGGCCAATGCGCCGGGCCATGCTCTCAATCAGGCTGTGGGCAATCTTCGGATTGTTGCGGGTCATGCTCAGAAACTGCTCGCCTGGAATCAGCATCACCGTGCTTGGCTCGTGAGCGATGACAGTGGCATTGCGCGGTTCACCGGTGAACACCGCCATGGCGCCGAAAATCTCGTCCTTGGGCACTTCGCCGACCTTGTGCCCATCAACAAACGCTTCGGCATGCCCCTCAATGATCACGAAGACGTGATCAGCGGCATCGCCCTGCCGGATCAACACCTCACCACTCTCGACCCGTTTGAAGCCATTGGTGCTGCGAAACTCCCGCGGTTTCAGTTCGGCCACCGCGTGTGCCAGCAGCGCCATCTGCCCCAGCAGATACTCAAGCCATTGCTCGGCCCGATCCGGTTCGGCATACAAATGCTGGAACAGTTCGGTTCGCCGATAGGGCAACAAGCGCGATGGTCCGTCGCTGCGCAGTCGGCAATCGGCCCAGGCGTCACTTTGCTGTAGACCGATCAGATCGCCCTCTTGCCAGTAAAACAGCGCACGGCCACCGATGTAACCGTGGATCACGCCTTCTGTCAGCAGAAACAGCTGATCGTGTGGGAGCTGCTCCATCAGGTCGTCAGAGATTTCTGGCTCAAAGGCTGGCCCGCACGGCGAAAGACCCTCGAGCCAGCTTGCAGGCAAACTCTGCAAACGATTGATCAGTGCATCGACCGGTGCCGATTGTTCCCCGAGCAGATACATGGCCGTCAGCGCCTGTTCAGTTCTTGTGACGCGAGGAGATGGCTTCGAGCTGCTTGTTCAAGGCATCTTTGCGTTCGGCCGGGATGTCGTTCCAGTGCACATCCATCAGCGCCCCTTCGATCGCGTACAACAACACCTTTGATGCGCGAAACCCGCGGGTACGCACGGCCCGATAGGCGTCCACCGCCCCCAGGCGACGCAAGTCCGAGGCGCTGTGAATGCCCACGGCATGCAGCCACTGCGCCGACGTCTTGCCAAGATTCTTCAGGTGTTGCAGTTCATCATTCATCAAGCCTCCTTGCGACGGCCGAATGGTGCGTGGGCGATCTTCTCAGGAGTGTAGCCATCAGTAGGAAAAGCGTGGTTGTTTGGTCGGATTCGACGCAAACGCTTCTAAGAAAGGGGCTGCGAACGCAGAAAGGAGGGAAGAAACGCGGAGATAATGTGGGAGCGGGCTTGCTCGAGAAGGGGGGCTTTCAGCCAACAGATGTATCGACTGACACTACGCCTTCGCGAGCAAGCTCGCTCCCACAGAGGAAAGGCGTCGGGTCAGAGAAAGATAAAAATTATCAGCGAGTGCGATAGCGCAGGCGGGTGCCGAAATTCATCGACATCAGGATCTCGTCCGCACTCAGTTCCGGCGGGAAGTACGCGCCGGAAATTTGCGCATGGGCCAGGCTCGCGCCTTCGAGTGATGCATTACGGAAGTCGATGCCACGCAAATCGGCAGAACGGAAGTAGGCGTCCCGGAAATCCACGCCATCGGCGTTCAGTTCACGCAAGTCGAGACCACGGAAGTCGCCACCGACCATGTCGATCGGGCCGTCGTTCGGGCGTTCCTTGTTGAAGCCTGCGATGTCGTCTTTGTGCAGCAGGGCATAAAGCGGGGTGTCGAGAAGTTTCGGCTGGCTCATGTCACATCACCTGTTGGTTTTATGACGCCAGTATAGTGCCACTATTTGACGGCCGTGAAGCAAGCGAGGGCTTCACGGCCGAAATAGTTTCTTACAGGCCTGGCAGGCGCTGGCGGATCTGTGCAACTACGGTGTCGAGGGTTCCGCTTTCATTGGTTTGTACGCGTTTGCTGCGCAGAATTTCTTCTGGCGTCAGCGCTTCGCGGCTGGCCTGCTGGGCCTCTATTACCGCCAGCGTGGCGTCGGAAGGATCTTTCTTGTCAGCCTGACGAATCGCCAGCCAGCTCTCGATCACGGCTTGCGGTGCGTTGCAGTCGAGAATCAGGAACGGCGTGCCGGTGGCCTCGGCCACTTGAGCGGCGTTGTCGCGTTGCTCGCGCTTGAGGTAGGTCGCATCGATCACCACCGGGAAACCGGCGTGCAGGATCACTCCGGCAATCTCATGCAGGCGGGCATAGGTGGCAACGCTGGCGTCGGCGCTGTAAATCCCCGCCTGCACGTCGTTGGCTACGGTCTGCTCACCGAACAGGCGCTTGCGCTCGACGTCGGAACGCAGGCGAATCGCGCCCAGCGCTTCGACCAGACGCATCGCCACGTGGCTCTTGCCGACAGCCGATACGCCGTGGGTGATGGCCATGAAGCGCGAAGGAATGGTGCTGTAGCTTTCCGCCAGGTTGGCGTAGTTGCGGTACTGGCGCAGGGTGGTTGCGCGCTGCACCGGGGTGGCATCCGCCGGCATGCTGAACAGCGCGACTTTGGCGCGAACCAGTGCGCGGTAGGCTTTATAGAAGTTCAGCACTTCCAGGCCTTGATAGTCGCCGGTCAGCTCCAGGTACTGACTGATGAAGCGGCGGGCGAGGGATTTCAGGCCACGGTCTTCCAGGTCCATCGCCAGGAAACCGGTGTCGGCCCAGACGTCAGTGAAGCGGAACGGTTCGTTGAACTCGATGCAGTCGAAGATCACCACTTTGCCATTGATGACAGTGGCGTTGCCCAGGTGAATGTCACCGTGGCATTCGCGAGTGAAACCCTCGGCCTTGCGCTGGCTGAACAGTGCCTTGAGACGATCGAAGCTGCTTTCGGCCCAGGCTTTCAGTGCCTCGAGTTGCAGCAGATCATTTTTGTCGCTGAGGAACGGCAGGATCTGTTCGAAGTTCTGGCGCACCGGGGCCATCACGCTGTCCGGGGTGCCGGCCTCGTGTTCGGCCGGGACTTTTGGCGCGCTGAGGTGGAATTTGGCGATCTGCTCGGCCATTTCATCAATGTGCTGGGTGGTCAGCTCACCGTTGGCCTGCAGGGTGCTGAGCAGGCCGGTCTGCGGGAATTGACGCATCTTCAGCACATATTCGATCACCGGGCCGTCGCCACCCAGTTGTGGCGCATCAACGCTGCCGGTCACTGGCAACACGTCCAGATACAAATCGTCGGTCAGACGCTGGTTCAGGCGCAGCTCTTCAGCACAGAAATGTGCGCGGGATTCGAGGCCGGTGAAGTCAAGGAAGCCGAAATTCACTGGCTTCTTCACTTTATAAGCAAACGGGCCGGTGAGGATCACCCACGAGATATGGGTTTCGATGACCTGGAACCCTTCGACGGGGTGCGGGTAGAGGGCCGGGTTTTGCAGGGCAGCGATCAGGGACTGGCTCACGGGCGATCCTTCAGAGACTGGGAAATTCGAGGTCGCCATTATGGCCGCTCGCCAGCCTGACGCAAACCTCGGAGCGCTCCTGTTGAGTATGAATAAAGTGCGTATAATCCGCCGCCATGACTCGAACTCGATCCCCCCGTACCAAGAAAAAACCAGTCTCCAAGGGCCTCAGCCCATGGTTGAGCTGGGCCATTAAACTCAGTCTGGTCGGCCTTGTGGTGCTGGCCGGCTTCGCCGTTTACCTCGATGCCGTGGTGCAGGAGAAGTTCTCCGGCAAGCGCTGGACCATCCCGGCCAAGGTATACGCGCGTCCGCTTGAGCTGTTCGTCGGACAAAAGCTGAGCAAGGAAGATTTCCTCACCGAGCTCGATGCCTTGGGCTATCGCCGCGAAGCCGTGAGCAATGGCCCCGGCGCTGCCGCCGTCAACGGCAATACCGTTGATCTGAATACCCGCGGCTTCCAGTTCTATGAAGGCCTGGAAAAAGCCCAGCCAGTACGCGTGCGTTTCTCTGGCGACTATGTGGCCGAGCTCTCCGGGCTCAATGGCGGAAAATTGTCCGTGGTGCGGCTCGAGCCGCTGATGATCGGCGGCATTTACCCGAAAAACCTTGAAGACCGCATCCTGATCAAGCTCGATCAGGTGCCACCGTACCTGCTGGAAACCCTGGTAGCAGTGGAAGACCGCGACTATTACAGCCACTGGGGCGTGTCGCCGAAGTCGATTGCCCGGGCGATCTGGGTCAACACCTCTGGCGGCAAGATGACCCAGGGCGGCAGTACGCTGACCCAGCAATTGGTGAAGAACTTCTACCTCACCAATGAGCGCAGCCTGAGCCGCAAACTCACCGAAGCGATGATGGCGATGCTGCTGGAACTGCACTACGACAAGAAGGAAATTCTTGAGGCCTACCTCAACGAAGTCTTCGTCGGGCAGGACGGTCAGCGTGCCGTGCACGGTTTCGGTCTGGCCAGCCAGTTCTTCTTTGGTCAGCCACTGTCCGAGCTGAAGCTGCATCAGGTCGCTTTGCTGGTCGGCATGGTCAAGGGCCCGTCCTATTACAACCCGCGTCGCAACCCGGAGCGAGCGCTAGAGCGCCGTAATCTGGTGCTCGACGTGCTTGAGCAGCAAGGCGTGGCGACTGCCGAACAGGTTGAAGCGGCGAAGAAAATGCCCTTGGGCGTGACCACGCGCGGCAAGCTTGCCGACAGCTCGTTCCCGGGCTTTATCGATCTGGTCAAACGCCAGTTGCGCGAAGACTATCGCGACGAGGACTTGACCGAAGAAGGCTTGCGGATCTTCACCAGTTTCGACCCGATTCTGCAGATGAAGGCCGAAGCGTCGGTGAATGACACCTTTAAACGCCTGGCTGGACGCAAGGGCTCCGATGACGTGGAAGCGGCGATGGTCGTGACCAACCCGGAAACCGGCGAAGTGCAGGCGATGATCGGTAGTCGTCAGGCCAGTTACGCCGGTTTCAACCGGGCGCTGGACGCCGTGCGGCCGATCGGTTCCCTGGTCAAGCCAGCGGTGTATCTGACCGCACTGGAAAAACCGAGCCGTTACACGCTGACCAGTTGGCTGTCGGATGATCCGCTGTCGATCAAAGGCGCGGACGGCCAGGTGTGGAAGCCACAGAACTACGACCGTCGCTCCCACGGCACAGTCTTCCTCTATCAAGGGCTGGCGCATTCGTACAACCTGTCGACCTCGCGCCTGGGTCTGGAAGTCGGTGTGCCGAATGTGCTCAAGACCCTTGCGCGTCTGGGCGTGACCCGGGAATTCCCGGCGTTCCCGTCGATGTTGCTGGGTGCTGGCGGCATGACCCCGATCGAAGTGGCGACCATGTATCAGACCCTCGCCAACGGTGGTTTCAATACGCCGATGCGCGGGATTCGCAGTGTGCTGACCGCCGAGGGCGAACCACTCAAGCGTTATCCGTTCCAGATCGAGCAGCGTTTCGATCCGGCGTCCATCTACCTGATCCAGAACGCCATGCAGCGGGTGATGCGTGAAGGTACCGGCAGCTCGGTTTACAACGTGCTGCCCAAGACCCTGACGCTGGCCGGCAAGACCGGTACCAGTAACGATTCGCGTGACAGCTGGTTCGCCGGTTTCAGTCAGGATCTGCTGGCGGTGGTCTGGCTCGGTCGCGACGACAACGGCAAAACTCCGTTCACCGGGGCGACCGGTGCGCTGCAGGTGTGGACCAGTTTCATGCGCAAGGCCGATCCGCTGCCGCTGGACATGCCACAGCCGGACAACATCGTGCAGGCGTGGGTCGATTCGCGTACCGGGCAAGGCTCCGATGCCAACTGTCCGGGGGCGGTGCAGATGCCGTATATTCGCGGCAGCGAACCGCCACCCGGCGCCGCGTGTGCAAGCGAAACGCCTGCCTCGCCGGAGTCGGTGATGGATTGGGTCAAGGGCTGGATGAATTAAGCAAAGAGGGTTTCAAGTGAACAAGTGGTTGATTCCAGCGGTGACTGCCGTGGCTTTGCTCAGTGGCTGCTCTACCGTACAGCGTGGTTCGATCCCGGTGGTGGACGCCGGCACAGCCGTGTCCAACAGCGAACGGCTGTCGGCCAACGGCGGTTTCCGCAAGACGACAGTCACACGCCCAGTCCAGGGCCAGGCGCAATCCCAGGCCATCCCGCAAGGCGATACCGGCGTGGTGGTGATGGTGCCGGGTGGTGGCGCCACAACATCGGCGCCGATCAGCTCCTCGCCGATCGTTCCGGGCCCGGCTTCCGGCGGAATCACCGCAGGGCCGTACAACCCGTCGCCGGTCGAGTCGGCACCGATCAACTCCGGCAGCTACAGCATGCCTTCGACGCCAAGCGGGATTCCTTCGGCCAGCAGTGGCGGTGGTCTGTCGGCGGACGAACAGCTCGATGGCCCGGTGCTCGCCTTGCTGACCACTGCGCAACAGCAGCAGGCTGGTGGCGACCTCAACGGTGCGTCTTCCAGCCTCGAGCGTGCTCAGCGTGTAGCCCCGCGTGAGCCGCAAGTGCTCTATCGTCTGGCGCAAGTGCGCATGGCCCAAGGCGACGCGCCACAGGCCGAGCAGTTCGCCCGTCGTGCGCTGACCATGGCCAACGGTCGTCCGGACTTGCAGGCCAACCTGTGGGAGATCATCGCGCAGTCCCGTGAGAAACAAGGCGATTCCGCCGGCGCAGCGCTGGCTCGTCAGAAGGCCAAGGTTTCGCTGTGATGGATTCCCGTTTCCCGAAAATCGCCGATCAGTTGCTGCTGATCGAGCGTGAACTGCGCGCGCAGGGTTGGTGGGATGACGTTCAGCCATCGGCCGAAGCCCTGAGCAGTGTCGAACCGTTTTCGGTCGACACGCTGGATTTCGAGCAATGGCTACAATGGATCTTCCTGCCGCGGATGAAGATGATCCTTGAGCAGGACTTGCCGTTGCCCAATGCTTCGGGCATTCAGGGAATGGCTGAAATGGTCTTCGCCCAGCGTAATCTGCAGGGCAAGGATCGACAGCTGCAGGTGCTGCTCAAAGAGTTTGACCTGCTGATCACCGCCTCGCGCTAGTGCCGATCTTCCTGTAGGAGCTGCCGCAGGCTGCGATCTTTTGATCTGCTCTTGGAAGCAAGGTCAAAAGATCGTCCGATCGCGGCCCGAGCCTGCGGCAGCTCCTACAGGTGTCTATTCGCAGTTCTGCGCAATCTGCTTCTGCGCTTCGACAATGCGCTCCTGCCGCTGCGCATCATCCAGCCGCCGCAATTGCCCATCCACTTCTTCCCGCAAACGCGGATTGTTCTGCAATTGCGCCAGGTTCGTCCGTGCCTGTTCGCAAAATGCCTTGAGCTGCGCCTGCTGCTCCGCCACCTGTTTCTTCACCTCGTCGTCAATGGCTTTCTGATCGCCCAGCGCACCGCTGCCAGGCATGGCAGCAGGTTTCGGTGGGGGCGAGGAGGGCGTCTGCATAGTTGTCACCGGCAGGCCTTGCGGTGGCTGCGCATCGAAGTGCGTGACGCCCTGGGCATCTACCCATTTGTAGATTTGAGCGGCCGAGCACCAGGGGCTGAGGCCGATCAGCAGAGTTAACAGAAGCGTTCGCATGCTGATTCCTTGGCAAAATTGCGCAATTGACGCTAACAGAGTAGCTGTTTTCAGGTTTTTTCTTGCGTTCTCATGTGCTTACCCACAATTAAGCACATTGACGGCTTGACTTGGAGAGGGCGAAACAGAAGAATCCAAAGTCCGCTGTAGAGGGACTGCCAGAAGCAGACCCACTCGGTAGATCATGAGGCGCATATCCGCGTCGACCTGTTACACCCGCAACGCGTTACCTCGCGCTGGGTGGGAAAGGCCCGCAACACTTGGGACGATCCCAATACTTGCTCAGTCAGTGCTGACGTAGTCGGCGACCACCGTCGCTCATGCTCTGCCGAGAAGTAAACCTATTAAGACCCGCCCCTTTTGTGTGGACGGTATTCTGGCGTTTTAGAGGTGAACAACGTGGAGCTTTTATCTGGCGGTGAGATGCTCGTCCGCTTCTTGCGTGACGAAGGCGTCAAATATATCTACGGGTACCCGGGTGGTGCTCTTCTTCATGTTTACGATGCCCTGTTCAAAGAACCGGAAGTGACCCACATCCTGGTTCGTCACGAACAAGCGGCTACCCATATGGCTGACGGCTACGCCCGTGCCACCGGTAAAGCCGGCGTGGTATTGGTGACATCAGGTCCTGGCGCCACAAACGCCATCACCGGTATCGCCACCGCCTATATGGATTCGATTCCAATGGTGATCATTTCCGGTCAGGTGCCAAGCACCATGGTCGGCACCGACGCATTCCAGGAAACCGACATGATCGGTATCTCCCGGCCGATCGTGAAGCACAGTTTCATGATCAAGCACGCCTCGGAAATCCCGGAAGTCATGAAGAAGGCCTTCTACCTGGCGCAATCCGGTCGTCCGGGCCCGGTCGTGGTCGATATCCCGAAAGACATGACCAACCCGGCCGAGAAGTTCGAATACATCTTCCCGAA